>WNFU01000079.1_pt1 | contig 107043 bp, 109 predicted proteins | sample 5400121 | NCBI WGS metagenome assembly WNFU01 (sample SAMN13153360, study PRJNA577476) | soil metagenome | isolation source: 100 cm soil or saprolite under grassland replicate 1 | place: USA:California | collected 2016-06-15 | reverse complement strand
ATGACGATCCGCTCCGGTAGAGCCGCACGTCACCGATTGGGCATGACTGGCGTCGCGTCTCGTGAGGGGCAACCCGCCGCAGTGGTGTTCGTGCGCGCCTTGGCGTATCTTCGAGGGACTGTGACGCGGCTACGCTCTTCCGACCTCGAGGCGATGCTGGCGTTCATCGAGGAGGCGCACTCGGTTGAAGGTGAGGAGCCGTTTACGCCCGAGCTCCTCGATCGCCTGGCGACGCTCGTGCCCTGCGAGAACGTCAGTTTTGAGGAGGCCAATGTCGTAGAGCGCGTCTTGCTCTCCAAGGTTGACTCGTTTTACGGGGTCGATTCGCAGTGTCAGATCCAGTCGCTGTCGGACCAGGCCTGGGCTCTCATGGATGCCTCTCCCATTGGCGCATATCGACGGCGGACCGGCGATTTCCGCACGGTGAAGTGGTCGGACTTCTTCGGCCGTCGCCAGCGGGTCCGGTACGACGTCCAACCCGAGATCCACCTAGTCGACATGGCATCGGTCTGGCTCGCGCCCTCGCTGGTTCACAAGATCTCGGTTGTCTTCGCTAGTGAGCGACGTGACTTCACCGAACGCGACCGGCTCGTGATCGACCGGCTCCGCCCCTGTCTCGCCGGGCTCTACCGCGCCGCGGGGCTCCGGCGGCTTCTGGCTGCCGCGCTCGCTGGTCTTGAGTACGGCTCGGATCAGAAAGGGGGCGGCGTCCTCTTACGCGGACGGGACGGCAGTCTCGAGTTTGCCTCCCGCCGGGCCCAGGCGCTGCTCACTGCGTATTTCGGAAGCGGCCGGCGACTGCCGCCCCAGCTCGAGACCTGGATCGAGACACAGGCGAAGCGCCCCGACCGCACGGCGACCACTCCGGCGTCGCCATTCACGCTTGCTCATGCAGGTCGACGGCTCGTTGTGAACGCGGCCGGGCCAGGGCTCTCGATCCTCCTGCTCGTCGAGGACGCGGCACCGAGGGTCCCGCTGACCGCGCGCGAATGGGACGTGATGCGCTGCGTCGCAGCCGGCAAATCGAACGCCGAGATCGCACGTCTCCTCTGGATCGCCCCCACTACAGTCCGCAAGCACCTCGAGAACATCTACAACAAACTGGGCGTTCGCAGCCGAACCGCAGCTGTAGCTAGCCTCGACGCACGTCTCGCGGACGGCTCGCCGCTTGACACGTTGGAGGTCCCCGCACACCAGGGCTGATAGGTCGGGTCCTCGGGAGAGGGAGGCCCTCGCCCGACGCCGTCGCTCGTGGGCATGGGGTCTACAGCGCGCCGGCTGGCTCGGGGCGCGCCGTTGCGCGCGTCCCCGAGCCGAGTATTGGGCGAGTGCTAGTTGACGGTTCGGAAGGCGTGCCTGAGGTCGTATTTCGCGATCTGGCGGCCGAGGACGACGCCGGCGACGCCGGAGAAGCGGTAGTGCAGCCCTGCCCAGAGTCGCGCGTCGACGATCTCGTGGCGGAGGTCGTTGGGCATGTCGAAGTGCCGCACAGCGTTCAGGTTTCCGGCCGGCCCGGCGGGGTCGAAGCCATGGATGTCGAGCCCGGTCTGGCTCCTGTCGAGGAAGGTGCTGAACACCTCGGCCATCGCCGAGGTGATCACGCCGTGCGCGGCGGGGTATTCGGGATGGTTTGGCGTGGTGAGGAGCGGCCGCCAGCCCGTTTGCTCGACCGTCGCCGGGTTACCATCGTCGTAGCCTGGTACGGGGCCGAAGCCGTCCGCGATCACGGCGGTGGGGTCGATCGCGGTGACCGGCCGCCAGAACACGTAGTGGTACTTGGCATACAAGGCGGACATCAGCGCATCGGCGCCGACGAGGTTGACCATCGCCGCTAGCCGTGCCGTCTCGAGCAGGCTGAGCCCGCGCGCGGCGGTGATGTCGCGCCCGACCCGGTTGTACTGGCGGATCACGTTCGCCGACCAGAACCTTGCGACCGCCGTCTGCTCGTCGCTGCGGACGCTGCTGGTCGCTGAGCCGTAGGCCTTGATCTCGTTGAACGCCTCGACCCACTCGTCGCTCTGTAGCGACGGCGGCGGGTCGGGCAGGAACTGGTCCACGCTCTGCAGGACAAATCGGCGCACGTCCCCCACCCACGGCACCTGCGGCGCCGCGAACGGCGGCGTCAACCGCCACACGCCCGGGCCCGGCGGCAGCGTCGGGAACGACGATGTCACGCCGATCGGCGTCATACGCCCATCGGGGTTGGGACCGGTGGTGCGGTTGTAGATCACCTCGTCGGCGGCCGCCAGGCCGACACCAGTGCCCGCGCCGCCGTCGGCCGTGCACCCGTCCAGGTTCGAGGGCGAGAGCGCCTCGGCGTAGTTCGCGTCGAGGTTAGCCACCAAAACCGGGAACGACGAGAAGTAGTAGCGAAGCGTGCGGTAGGCAGCCTCGACTGCCGCGCAATCGACCGAGGCTCCCGCAGGCGCGCTGATCGTCGAGTCCACGGGCTCGTACCCGCCCTCGATCGCCACCACGGCGTTGTAGACCGCCGTCGACGCATAGGCCATGTAGATCAAGCCCTCCGACTGGAACGCGCCTGAGCCGACGACCGTGTCCTCGGCGATCTTGTTCCATTGCGCGACCGTGTTCCCCGGCGGCAGCGCAGCCGCCGCATTCCGGGTGGTGCCTGCTGACGCAGCGACGGCCAGCGCCACAATGGCGATGGCCACCACCCGGACAACCCAAGCAAGAACACCCATGCTGATCACCTCCCTACCGAGCATGAGTGCCGCCGCCGGTTGTGTGAATACGCCTTTCGTCATATCTTCGAAACGCGCGGGGTACAGAAACCCTGTCGGGGAGCTGCGGGCGAGCGCCATGCTGCCGCAGGCGGTCCAGGTCGTCCGAAAATGGCGAGCTTGCCGGCGCCGACCTGCCTACGCTGGTCGTGATTCCGTGCACGTGCTGAGGGAGTTAGCGCGCGTCCCGGAATGGTGGCATCGCTGCTGGCGCCCAGGTAGACGCCGCGCTTCGATGCCGACCGTCCGAAACCCATTAGGGAGGGTCGTATGCGTCGCATCGCATATCTCATCGTGATCGCCGCGTGCTGTGGCGCGATTGTCCAGGCCGCGGCAGCGGCGTCTCCGGACTACGGCGACAACCCGAATCCAGCGCTCTTCCCGAAGCAGTCGTACCCCTATGGCGCGGACATGTCCACGTGGGCGGACAGGGAGTCGCAATGGGCGTATGCACAGCCGCTCGCCCAGAATCCCGTACTCGATCAGACCGGCGCAAACTGCGCCGTCGATCAAGGGGGGCCCGTCTGGTTCCTTCCGCGGATCGCCGGGCCTCGCGTGTTCAGCGGCACACGAACGTGCACCATCCCGGCGCACACGGCGGTGCTGCTCGAGATCGGCGCGTACGTCAACCCGTGGCCGTGTCCCGACCCCAACTTTCGGCCCGCCCCTGGTCAGTCGCTGTACGACTTCCTGATCGCCGACGCGAAGGCGTTCATGGACGGCGTTAATCAGCTCGAAGTCTCACTCGACGGACAAGCGTTCAGCGACGTGCTCAGCTACCGCTTCCACTCCGCGGACCTGTTCACGGTCACGGGCGATCCGAGCCTGCAGGCAACCTTCGATCCCTGCATCACCGGCTCGCCGCAGCCTGCGATCGTGGACGGCTTCTTCATGATGTTCAAGCCGCTCGGCCCGGGCTCGCACACGATCCGTGTTTTCGGCACGGACGTTCGGGGCGCGAACAAGACCTACACCTATTACTTGACCATCGAGTAACGCGCCCGCCCAGCCGGATCCGGACAGCCGTATCGGCCTGTCCGGATCCGGCGAGACCGCTCGGGCTCCCTGGCGATGGCTTCGGTCGGCGTCGCGCGGAATCGTCGCGCGCTGCGCTCGCCGAGGCGGCTTAGTGCGAACCCGGCACGAAGTCGGCGCAGACGAGCCTCGAATTGTCGCCTAGTGGCAACGTGCTCGCACGTGCGCTCACGCACGCGCTGGTCGGCCTCGAGCCGCGGCGCGTCGAGGTGGAAGCCCACCTCGCGGGCGGCGTGCCAGCGTTCGCGATCGTCGGGCTCGTCGACCGTGCGGTCCAGGAAGCGAAGCACCGCGTCCGCAGCGGCATCGCGTCCGCGTCCCTTCCCTGGCCTGAGGGAAAGAGCACGGTCAACCTCGCCCCGGCGCAGCTGCGCAAAGAGGGGTCGAGCTTCGACCTCGCGATCGCGCTCGACGGCCGCCTCCGGCCTGTCGGCGGGATCCTGGCCGTGGCCGAGGGTGCGCGAGGTCCGGGATCGACAAGCTGCTCTGCGCCCCGGAGTGCGCGGCGGAGGCGGCGCTTGCGGGCGTCGAGCCGATCCCCCTCCGCCACCTGGCCGAGGTCGTCGCCTACTTACGAGGGGGGCTCGAGCTCGAGTGGCGGCCGAACGGAACGGGCGGGGTGCTGGAAAGTCGCTTCCGGATCTGGCGGTCGCGAACCGAGTTTTGACACCCCAAAGGGGTTCTCATCCGGGGAGTTTGCCCCCGTCCCGTCGTAGGATGGTCACGTTGTCGGGACGGTCAACCTCTCATTTTTCGGCGTCATCCGCGTGGGGCGTCAGCAGTCGGTTTCGCCTGCAAATCCAGACGATCCCTCGCTATGAACACAGTTTTGGCACCCCACAGGGCCGCTCGCGGGATCCTTCACCCGACGACGCACTGGCAATCGTGCTAGCGGCTCAAGTCGATCAGGACCCGAACCACCGTGCGTGTCGGGTCGATGCGAACGCTTCCTTCTCCGCGGCGAGCTCTCGAGATGGCCCCACGAGTCGTGCTGTCGGAGCTGGCCCGCCGAGGAAGTTGGCCTCGACTTTTCCGACCATCCCCCGCCCGAATTCTATGTAGCAGCTTCCGGCGCCTTCGTAAGGCCGCTGGAGCACACCGCCGCGCAGGCGCGCGCCGATGTCGTCGGCCACGACCGCAGCGGCGGCCTCGGCGAACACACCGGCCTTTGCAATTGGGACGCCCGCGACATCGCCCAGCGCGTAGAAATGCGGGACCCGGGTCCTGAGGTTGGTGTGATCCACGGGCACCCACCCGTCAACCGTGATCCCGGAGTTCTCGACCACTGCGGGCACACGGTGGACAGGGATCCCGACGAACAGGTCGTATGGCACAGTTCCGCCGCTTTCGAGTCGCGCCTCCTTGCTGTGCGTGTCGAGCTCGACCACCCGCTGCTTGGGCACGTACTCGATCTCACGCTCGTGGAGAGCACCGAGGATGCTCTGCGAGACCTCCTTCCCGCGACCGAGTAGTACTCGGACCCGCCCTCCTCGAATCCGGGCGTGGCCGCGAAGTCGTATTCGGCCCCCAAGGCGACGGCGAGGACGTCGGCGTCGTAGGAACCGTGGTCGGTCTCGACTCGTCGTTTCTCGGGGTCGATCGACGTCACGCGTTCTTGCCGGAACTCGACTCCCTCTTTGGAGATATCGCGGTACTGCATCGGTCCGTCCGCTGCGGTCTTGCGGCCGAACAGGATGTCCAGCTTCGAGAACCCAAAGCTGAACGAGTCGTTCTGGTCGATGAGCGTCACGCGGACGTCGTCGACAACTGAGTCGGAGAGTCGCGTCGCCAGCTCCAGGCCCCCGAAACCGGCCCCAAGGATCACGACGTGCCTCTTCATGACAAGCAGACGGTAACCCGGAAGCGGGTGTCCTCAGCAGGACCGGCTGGTCAGCCTCTCGCGCGAGCTCGACGGTCTTCACTACGCTGACCGCCGCAGGCGACATCCGCGGCCGCGGCTCACCGTTTGCTGATTTGTCCAGCACATGGTTGAGCCGCGCCGATCGTCAACCGCGACGCAGGACCGTTGTCGAATGGATCGCGCGCGAGCCGATCGAGTACTTTCCAGGGCTGAGGTGTAGGACCCTGCTCGCCACCGAGATCGCGAAGGTGCGGCTTGCGTACGAGCGCGATACGCGCGAGGAAACGTGGGTGCTAGACGAGCGGCTCGAGTTTGAGCGCAGCGGCGTCAACGACTACCGCAACATGGAATACCACTGGGGACCGAGCATCTCTCAATACTCCCGGCCCAAACTGGACGACGGACGAGCCGTCGTCGTCGAGCGGGACACGAAGAGCGGCGGCGGTGACGATCCGTCCCGTGCGCTCTATCGAACGACCAGCGTGCCGTTCATGCCCTTCAACGCGTGCTCTCCGACCGTGCAGAGGAAGGCGTAACGGCCTCGCTTGCTGAACACCAGCTTGATTCTCTGCCTCGCGCCGGGGCGCAGCACACTCGTCATTGGCTTCTTCCCGACGAACTTCAGATCGTGGGACTCGGTGCCCGCGTTGACGAGCGTGACGTAGACCGTTCCGCGCGGAACGTTCGCCTTCGAAAGCTTGAAGTAGTACTCGCCGCCCGTCACGGTCAGCCGCGTCGTCGCGCCGCTCGCGGATCGACCTGCGGCTGCGACAGCACACGCGAGCACGAGCACGGCGAGCACAGCGAGCAGGCGAAACTCCTTCACAACAACGTGCTGTCCAGAAGCGGGCGATCAAAACCCTGAAAGCAATCGCGATCATCTCGTTCAAACATGAACGACGATCGACGACGATTCGGACGTGAGGAAGGGTTCGCAGGGAAAGCGAGTGTGCGAACACTGCCGCTCGCCTCCGACCGGAATTGCCAACCCGCCGCGCTCAGAGGCGGTGCGCTCTCCTTATTCCTTACGCGCAGGGACCGGCTCGAGCCGTGGGGTGCCAACACTTGCGCTCCGCTTGTAAGTCCTCGATTTCCTCGTCGTGAACCCGGGGTCTTGACACCCCACAGGGTTTTCATCCGGGGAGTTTGCGCCCGTCCGGAGGATGGTCACGTTGTCGGGACGGTCAACCTCTCAGTTTTCCGGGTCATCCGCGTGGGGCCCCAGCAGTCGGTTCCGCCTGCAAATCCGAATGATGCCGCGCTGTGAACAGAGTTTGGCACTCGTGCATCAACCAGTCCCGTCGGACGTCCAGCTTGCCGATGCAAAAGGGCGCGATGTGTCCCGTTGGGGTCAAAGCGGTGAAGACGATCCGCCGGAATGGTTTCGATTAGTTGGGACGCCAGTTGGGAAAGGCATCTTCGGCCGTGTTCGTCGTGAGTCGACGCTGCCCGCTGCCGTCGACATTGATGATGTAGATCTCGGTGCTCTTGTTGGACAAGCGCGCGCGAGCGGGCAACCCCTCGAAGGCGAGGCGCCTCCCGTCGGGCGAGAAAGCCGGCCTGATGCTCAGCAAACTCGAGATGCGCATCTGGCTCGTGCCGGCGCGGTTCATCACGTAGATCCTCTCGTTGCCGTTACGGTCACGCGCGAAAGCGAGTTTCCCGCCGGTCGGCGACCACGCAGGGCAGCAGTCGCCCGCCTTGTTCCTCGTCAGTCTCGTTTTCCTGCTGCCGTCGGGCTTGAGCAGGTAGATCTCGAGGTCGTCGCTCACGTATGCGATCCACTCGCCGTCAGGCGACCAGGCTAGGCAGCAGTCGGCATTCCGCGTCTCTGTCATCTTCCGCTCACCACTGCCGTCGGCGTTTACGATGTAAATCGGACCGGCGAAGGTGCCGCGCTTGCTCTCCCTGACGAATGCGATCGCGTGCCCGTCCGGCGACCAGGTTGGGAAGAGATCTCTCGCCGATTCGTGTGTCAGTCGCCGCTGGTCGCTGCCGTCAGCGTTCATGACATAGAGCTCGCGATTGCCGTCGCGGCTGCTCGTGAATGCGATCTTTCGCCCGTCCGGCGACCACACTGGAACGACGTCGCGCGTTCGGTTCTTTGTGAGCCGCGTAACCCCGCTGCCGTCGGCATTCATCGTGTAAATCTCGAGGTTGCCGGCCCGGCCGCTCTGAAAGACGATTCTCGGCGGTCGACTGGTTACCGGCTTACTCCGTGTTGGGGAGAAGATCGACTTGGCCGCGACGCCGGAGGCCACGGAGCCGGCAATGAGGACGGACAGCGAAATCAGTCCGACTGTGCGTCTTCGGGAACTGAGCGGCATGGCGCCCTCCGGTCGAAAGTTCGCAACGGATTCTCCCTCGAATCGAGCCAACGCGGAAATCGCGTCTGCTCAGACGAACGCGCCCTTCGCACACTGCCAGATTCAGTGGGCGGAACTTGGGGGCGGCTCCGGGCCGCTTCCGCGCGCTGGCCCCGAGTACGCCGGGTCAGATTCGGTACAGATGACTCGCTGCAAGCGCGGAGAATTCGATCTCTCGGCAACGAGTGAGCAGCCAAAAGCGCTCCGACCTTCTGCCTAAGAGAGCAGGCCGCGCGAGGCGGTCGAACGCCATGGCGCTATCCGTGTCGCGCGCCGCGTCGCAACCTACGCCGTGGTGCTTGCGCCGCCTAGTGGCCAGTTTGGACGGGCGCTCCGGGTCAAGAGCGCGCCTCTCTTTATTCCTGCGTTCGCGATGAAACGGGTGACATCATGTCGGCGAGCACCTAGGGTCGAGGTCATGGCCCGGTTGTTCCGACTCCGCTGCCGCCACAGCGGCGGCCTGCACACGTTCGGCCCGAACCCGAACCTGCACTACGAGAGCAGCCCGGGCGAGGTGATCATCGTCTCTGAGGATCTCGCAGCCCGCCTGCTTCGACAAAGGAGTGCGACGTTCATCGAAACGATCGATGCGCACGGTTACGTGATCGACGCCGTTGGCTTCGCCCGGCCCGCACACGGAGCGTCTGAAGAACCACTCTAAAAGCACCTACTGCCGGTCACAGTTGCGCTCGACGTGTCTGTCGGCGCAGTACCGAGAGCTCGTGTCGGAGCACGACAATCTCGAGTTCCTTGAAGTCCTCCGAGCGCGGACGCAGCAATTCGAGCTGGAACAGGCGCTGAGCACCAGTCAGCAGAACGACCAGATCAAAGACGAGCTCCTCGGGAGCAGCGGGACAGGACGGTCAACCTGTCGGTTTTTCGGGGTCATCCGTGTGAGGCGTCAGCGCTCGGTTCGGCCTGCAAATCGGGATGATTCCGCGCGGTGAAGAGAGTTTTTGCACCCCACGGGCGCTGGCTCGAGCCGGGTCATGAGCTCGGCGGGCGCTACCAGATCTCCCCCGCCGCCGGCGCGGCTCGTCGAGCAGCGCGCAACCCTCGTCCGGGAGCAGGACCCGGTAGCCGCCCCGGACGGGCTCCGCGCGCTCGAGCGCGACAACGGCGGTAGCAGCAGTCGCAGGCTCGTGCGGGAAGCGGTGCCGGCGCCTGAGCGCAGCAAGCAGCGCCGCGCGCTCGCCTGCTGAGAGGATCAGCGTCCGCCCGCTCACGGCTGCTCGGCCCGCGCGCGCCTCGAGTGCCGCCGCGAGCTCGCCGAGCGCCTCGCAGGCGACGAGCTCGACCGGGACGCCGTACTCGCCGAGCGCGAGTGCGATCTCCGCGGCTGGGCGGGAGCGAGACCACTGCCGGCGGGGGAGGATGCGCCTCCTCGGCGCCTTTGGCCGGGGGGCGGGAACGGCGAGCGAGGCGGGGTAAGCGCGCTCGGCACGCCAGCCGCGCTGGCACCCGACCACCGTTCCCCATAGAGAGACGCGGCCGATGACGTGGTGAACGATGTCCTCTCGCGGCCTGGAGGGACGGTAACCGAGGCGGCGGCCTGCTTCGCCGTCGCGGCAGCATAGATGCCACAGCGGCAGTCCTCATCCGGCGCGGCGTGCGCGGGCACCAACTGCCGGAGCGGCCAGTAGGAGCGCTCCCCGAGGCGGCAGTGCGCGACCAGCTCGGCCCGCGGCGCCAGACCGTCCAAAGCGTGGCGAGCAGAGCCGAAGGCACCCTCGACTTCGACGACGAGCCAGCCGCGCCAGCCGACGGTCGGGGCTACGTAGTCCGGTGCGCGGGCCCGGCTCAGCGCGCGCGATCCGGGACCCGCTCCGGCTCGCCTGGGGCCTCAGCAGGCAGCTCGCGCTACGGCGCCTCCTCAGGTAGCTCGCGCGGCACCGGGTCCTCGATGGACGGGAAGCTCGCCGTTTCTACGGGAACAAGGAGCGCGTCAGCAATCGTTGCGACAATCGGAGCCGCCGCCTTCCCTTCACGGCATGGCTCTTCTCCGTCGCCTCAACCTGCCGCTCGTGGCGCTCGTCGCGGGCGCGGCCGTGACACTCGCCGTTCTCTCGTCTTTCGTGCGCGACTGGATCGTCATGACCGACGAGCTCCAGTACGCGAAGCTCGCGTCGGCGATCGCCGACGGCTCGCTGCTGCCGACGTTGCGCGGCGAGCACGTGTCGGCGTACGCGCAGCTCTACCCGCTGCTGCTGTCGCCGCTGTACGCGATCTTCGACGCCCCCGGCGCCTTCCGCGCGGCGCACGTCCTGAACGGTGTCGTCTACGCGTCGGCGGCTGTTCCGACGTACCTTCTCGCGCGCACAGTGCATTTGCCGCAGCGCTGGTCGGCGATCGCGGCCGCGTTTGCGCTGCTCGCGCCGTGGAGCGTGTTCAGCGGCTTCGTCCTCACCGAGTCGGCGGCCTACCCGACGTTTCTCTGGGTGGTGCTCGCGTTGCAGCGGGCTCTCGACGGTCCGTCAGACCGCCGCGACGCCGTCGCGCTCGCCGCCCTGGCCTTGGCGGTGCTCGCGCGCATGCAGTTCGTGGCCCTCCTCCTCGTCTTGCCCCTCGCGATCGCGGTCGCGGACGGGCGGAGCGCGTTCAGCCGCCACCGCGTGCTCGCGTCGGCGTACGTGGTCGGCGGGACCGCTCTCGCGATCGTCGCGGCGACCGGCGACATTACCCGCCTCCTTGGGCGCTACGAGGTGACTGCCACGGAAGGGTCGCTGCTGCCCTTTGATGCGCTCGTGCACGCGGGAGCGCACGTCGACCTCGTCGGCCTCGGTGTCGGCCTCGTCCCGTTGCTGCTGGGCGGGGCGTGGCTCGTATCACGCCGGACGACGTTCTCGGTACTCGCGCTCGTGACGATCGTCGTGCTGACGCTGGAAACGGCTGTGTACGACGCACGCTTCGGCGGCGGTCTCTTCGAAGTGCGTGAGCGTTACCTCTTCTACATCGCACCGTTGCTGCTCGTCGCGACCGCGAGCGCGTTGCGCGACGGCGTGCCGCGGCTCGCGCTCGCGGTTGTCACCGCGTTCGTCGCGATCACGATCTTCGCCTACGACTTCGTCGAGGTGCACGGGATCTACGTCGACTCGCCGATGAGGGTCGCGGGCGGTGCGATCGAGAGCGCGGGCGGCGCTACGTTCGTCGCGCTGCTCGCCGTCGCGATCGCGCTCGCGCTCGCTGTCGTGCCCGCACCGCCACGCGCGAGAGCGGCGACGGTGACGCTCGCCGTCGGCGCGACCTCGCTCACGCTGTCGGTTACGGCGTGGACGCGGCTGCTGGCGGCCAACAGCCCCAGCGGCCGCACGGTCGCGGACGGGCCCACATTCGTCACCGACTGGATCGACCGCGTGCTTCCGGACGGGAGCACGGTAGCGCTCGTGCCGTATCCCGTCGGGCAGGAATGGTCGCGGAGTGCGATCCTCTGGTGGGACACCGAGCTCTGGAACGACAGCGCGCGGCGGGTGTACGTCATCGACGGCGAGTGGGAATACGCGCCGTTCCCGAACCGGGAGCTCCGTGTGGATCCGGCCACGGGGCATGTCCGCAGGACGGCACACGCTCCGCCGTACGTCGTCGCGGCCGACGCCGACGCGAGGCTGCGACTCGCCGGTGCGGTTCAGGCGCATAACTTCGGGCTCTACCTCCTCGAGGCCGAACGGCCGTACCGCGCCGAGTGGATGACGCGCGGCCTCGATCCCGACGGCTACATGGTGGCAGGACGCCGCGCCGCGATACGCATCTTCCCCGAGTCGGAGCAGGGTCCGGAGCGGGTGAGGCTCGACGTCTTCTTCGCCGCACCGCCGGCCGCAGTCGCTTTTCGCCTCGAGGATCAGGAACGCGAACTGGCCGCGCGCGCGAGCGCCCCGGAGCACCTCGCCGTCTGCGTCGCGCCGCCGTACGGCGCGAAGGTATCGCTCGAGGTGACGCGCGCCGCCCGCGGAGCGGGACCGCCGATCGCGCCGAGTCGCGAGCGGCCCGAACGCAGCGTCGGGCCCCGCGTCACGGAAGTGGCCGTCTTTCGCAGCGGGGAGCCCTGCTGAGGCACGTCACTACACTCCGGCCGTGACGGAGACACTGCACGCGGGGTCGGCGCTGGATGGGAAACGCCCCTCTACCGGCAGGCGCTGACGCAGTTCGAGCAAGCGCTGCCGCACGCGGCGGTCTCCGCTCCCGTCGCGGAGCGGCTCCGCTTTCCGGAACGCTCGGTGATCATCGCGGTGCCGGTGCGGCGCGACGACGGCGCGTACGAGATATTCGCCGGGTATCGCGTGCCGCACTCGACCGTGCTCGGTCCCACGAAGGGAGGCATCCGGTACGACGCGGACGTGACCACACCGTCGTAGTTCGAACAAACCTGATCAGATGTGCGAAACCCGCCGGACTTGCAGGCCGAACCGAATGCGCATCCCAAAGGCCGACGGTTCAAGTCCGGCCAGAGGGCTACGCTCGTTCGGCTCGATGCCCGCGTGCGAACTCCTTGATCCATGACCGGGCACCGGAGGCGAATCGCCGGTAGCCCCATTGATGGCGGGCGGTCTTCTGGTAGTACCAACGGGTGTGATCGTCTGCCTGCATGTCGCAACCGGCGCCGCGGCTGGGGCGGCAGCTCACTCGCGCGTGCTTGCGCTGCTCCTCGGGCCGGCCTTGCATATCGCAGCAGACCATGTCCCGCACCAGGACATCCCCAGTCGCCGCTTCGAGATTGTGAGCGGCGTCGCCTCAGTCGCGCTCCTCGCTGCGAGACGTGGCCCGGTCGATCCTGCCACCCTCGGGGCGATTTCGGCCTCGGCACCGGACCTCGAGCACGTCGTCCCGTCGCTGCGCCCGGGCGGAAAGAAGCTCTTTCACCGCGGCGGCGGACGGCATCATCGCTCCGGCGGGTTGCCGACGGATCTCCAGCTGCTGCTTGCCGGAACAATCCTCGGTTTCCTCGCGGCCTCGCGGCGAAAGGCCACGAGTGAAAGCGCCGCTGCCCTCTGACACGCCACCTGAACGCCGGAGGTCACCCGTTCGACTCCCTTGATCCAGTAGATCGTGCGCACGGGCTCCGACGATCAGTGCGACCAAGTCACCCACTCGCGGTACGGGCTTCGCGCGCCCAGCAAACTTCCAAGATTTGACCCTCCAAGATTGGGATTGGTCATACTCGGGCCGTGGTCGATGAGGCATCGTCCAAAGCGGACAAGGGCCAGGATTTTTCGCCCGCGGCTCCGGAGCAGGAGCACGGCTTCGGCGAGCTTCGACATTACGTGCCTCAGGACCTCCTCGACGTCTCCTTCCCGGTTTCGGTCCGCGGCTACGAACGCCGGGCCGTCGATGCCTACATCAAACGCGTCAATCGCGTGATTGCGGAGCTGAAGGTAAGGGGCTCGCCGCCGGCGGCGGTCAGGCATGCGCTTGAACAGGCCGGGGAGAAGGTTCAGGGTCTCCTGCAGGCCGCGCGGGACGCTGCGGAGGAGATTACGGCGAGCGCGCGGCAGGAAGCCGACGAGAGCACCGCGCGCGCGAAAGCCGAGGCGGCGGAGCTCGTCGTCAACACGAGTGCGGAGGCGGACCGCGTCAAGGCTGAGACGGACGAGCTGATCGCCAACGCGAGGACGGAGGCGGGCGATACCGTCGCCAAGGCGAAGGCCGAAGCGGACGAGATGCGCGCAGACGCGAGGGCCGAGGCGGAGAACGCCCTCGCGCGCGCGCGGGCCGAGGCCGACGAGCGCTTTCAGCGGTTAGAGGAAGAGCTCGCGGCGCTGCGCGAGGAGGCGGAGACGCGGATGCGCGAGCTTCAGGCTGACACCGAGGCGGTCTGGAAGGACCGCTGCCAGCTGCTCGACGACATCCGCGGGATGGCGCGCAGCCTCGCCGACGCGGCCGATGCGGCGGCTGCACGTTTCCCGCGCCGCGAGCCCGCTGGGCCGGAGAACGAGACGCGCGAGCCCGACGCGGAAGCCGAAACCGAGCCGCGGGAGGTCGCGATGGATGAATCCGATCGGGCTATGCCAGCGGTCGGGTCCCAGGACGGCAGAGACGACGAGCCTCGCAAGGAGGTCGCAGAGAAAACAGCCTCCCGGCCAGACACCTAGGCACTCGAACGCCTACCTCCTCGTCGGCGCCACCTCGAGCACTGCTCTGTGATGTCCTTGCACTACGTCGACCTTGCTGCGTGATGCGAGGGACTGAAGTCGCCGACAGCAGCGCGTCGGCGGAGCGGCTCTCACCCTCCAGCTAGAGCTTGGCGATTCTAGGGGGGCCAGCGTTGGCGGCGGCGTGCGCGAGAGCCCGAGCGGTCGCACGGAATCGCATGCGCTGCTCGTCGGCCATCGGAGCACCGGCACACTGATCTCTCCGCCGATTGGCGGACGCCCGCTGCGGACCGCTGTACGTCCCTAGATTGGCAACGTGCTCGCACGTGCGCTCACGCACGCGCTGGTCGGCCTGGAGCCGCGGCGCGTCGAGGTGGAAGCCCACCTCGCGGGCGGCGTGCCGGCGTTCGCGATCGTCGGGCTCATCGACCGTGCGGTCCAGGAAGCGAAGCACCGCGTTCCGTAGTCGGCGAACTCGCCCCGGTCCTGGTACTCGGTGGTCAGGTCGTCGTACTTGTCGTAGCCGGGGGCATCGCAGAGAAAGTCGGTGACGAAGAGCCGCGTGTCTCCCTCGTTTGGCGTCGCGCGTGACGAGGTCGCCGAGCGGCGTCAAGTAGCGCCGTAGGGCGGCCTTGAGCTTCTCCCGCGGGTCCGTCTCCCACTTGGGGCCGCCGGCCGCCTTGCTCGGTTTCGGCGGAAGCGCCGCACATCTTCGATCGTCACTCGGCGACTAATGGCTGTTTCTTGACGGGCGCGCTATATCCGCTTCGCTTCTGCGCCGCGCGAATACGGGCCGTGGCCTCGCTCACCTGTGGAGGATGGCTCGCTTTGCGCGCTGCCTCACGTCGCTCGTCTTCGGCGTCGTCTTCGTGGCTGCAGGTGTTGGAGCGGTGGCAACCGCCGCATCTAGTGACGACGACTGGGGTGCGCTCCATCGAAGGCTGCGCGTTCCGCAGATGGCCAGCGGCGGAAGGTGCCCGACCGCTCGGTCGTCAACGGTTGCGAGAACCAAGCCCTGAACGGGCGCGTTCGGCGCCCGGAGACCGCGCCACGATAGAACGACCGCATGGGCGAAACGCGCAGCCGCTTGTCCGAGCGGCTCTGGACCACGCGGCGCGGAGACCACTCGACCGTCCGTGTGGCGACGCAAGCGAGCGGCGTTGTCCTCGAGACAATGGAAGACTCGAGAAGACAACCTGGCCCTCGGAGTCAAGACTTGCCCGGAGCGTCTTGACTTACGCCCCCGGGCGGAGTAGTTAGTGACCAGACCAGTCGCTGCGGCGTGATCGGCGTTTGCGGCCCGCCGGGGGAGGTGAGCTGCCACAGCGATTCCGCAGGACGACTCTCGAGGGCCTGCGGCCTCTCGCTACCGGGCGGGTGTCCTTTTGGCGCCAGCGGCGCCTTCACCTTGCCATCAGTTGCCGTAGGGAAAGAGGGGGTACACATGAAACGCAGCAGGCTGCGAAAGCTGCTCGCTCCGCTTGTCTTTGGCGTGCTTGCGCTGACGATTCATCTGCCGACTGCGAGTGCAGCGACCGGCGACCACGTTGGCAGTGTGACCTTCAGCGTCGACTGCACGAACTCGTCGAATCTCGGGGTCGGCATCGCGTATGACGGCACGAACCTTTGGTATTCGTGTTACGACCAGAGCACCGACCTCTACCGGGCCAACCCGCAGACGGGCGTGGTGACGGCGTCGTACAGCATCGCGGGCGGGCTGGGGGCGCTCTCGTACGACGCGACCCGGAATGTGCTCTGGGCCGGCAAGGGCAACCCAGGGGAGTCCAACGAGCCGGTCCGCGAGATCGCGCTCAATGGGGCCAAGGACGTGATTGGCTCATCGGTGGCATTCACCGTTCCCGGAAGCTGCCTTGTCGACGACGGGCTCGCGTTCGACGCCCGCAATGTTGCCACTCCGGCCGACGACGTCATCTACTACAGCAACGACTGCGGGACGACCACGATCAGGGTCTTCGACCTCAGCGGAGCCCTGGTCGAGTCCTTTCCGTGGGCCGGCACCGCCTGCTACAGCAGCGGCCTCGCGATCGGTGGCCAGCTGCTGTACCAGGGCTCCGACGGCTGCAGCCACGCCTGGGTAGTCGACAAGACAAGCAAGGCTCTCGCGTTCGACTTCTCAACCGCCGTCGCGAGCGACCCGAACTTCCGGGACGAGGACCTCGAGTGCGATCCGAACACGTTCAGCGCGCTTGGCAAGCAGGTGATGTGGTCGAAGGAGGCGTATAACCCGCAACGGGCCCACGCCTTCGAGATCCCGCTGAACACGTGCGGGGTCGGCGGGGTTGCCCCGCCGGCGACGCTCACGCTCGCGCCGAAGACGGCAACGAACGAAGTCGGTCACGAGCACTGCGTAACGGCGACGGTCAAGGACGTCTTCAGCAAACCGGCGCCGAGCGTCACCGTCCGGTTCTCCGCGACAGGAGTCAATAGCGCAGCCGGCTCCGCGGTGACCAACGCGAGCGGTGAGGCAATCTTCTGCTATACGGGAACGGTCGCAGGAACCGACACGATCAGTGCGTACGCCGACACGAACGGCAACGGCACGCAGGACGCCGGTGAACCGGGTGACACGGCGACGAAGGTCTGGACGCCGGGTCCGCCCGCGATCTTGACCTTGACCCCGAAGACGGACACGAACACCGTCGACGCACAACACTGCGTGACGGCGACCGTCGAGGACCAGTTCGGGAACGCCACCCCCGGGATCACCGTCCGCTTCTCGGTCACCGGCTCGGTCAACACAAGCGGAACGGGAACGTCGCCGACCGACGCCAACGGCCAAGCCACGTTCTGCTATACCGGCCCGGCGCTACCGGGCTCCGACCTGATCATGGCCTACGCCGATACCAACAACAACGGCGTTGAAGACCCCGGCGAGCCGAGCGACGCGGCGACCAAGGACTGGGTGCTTCCGCAGAGTACGCCTGGGTGCAAGGTCACCTACGGCGGCCGGATCCTGGCGGCCAACGGTGACAAGGCGACGTTCGGCGGCAACGCGATGGTCCCAGCCTCCGGCCCGAAGGGCAGTGAGGAATACCAGGATCACGGAGCAGCCACGAACCTTAACGTCCACTCGATCAACGTCCTCGCCGTGACCTGCAGCGCCGACGGGAAGTCAGCGAGCATCTTCGGAACGGCGACGATCAACGGAACCGGATCGGTCACTTACCGGATCGACGTGACCGACAATGGGGAACCGGGTGCTGCTTCCGATACCTACCGCATCCGCTTGAGCACCGGATATGACTCCGGCGAGCAGACGCTCGTCGGCGGCAACATCCAGCTGCACTAGCGGAACGAATCAGACGAGAGGTGCCCGCTCCGGCGGGCCCTCTCGTGGCGACTCGTGAGATGGCAACGCCTCGGATTCGGACGAGCCTGTGGGAAAGAAAAGAGAGCGCTGGTGCGGTACCGCCTCACCGGCGCGTTTGCCGGTGACCCGACGATCCCGTGTAAGCCGGGGCGCAGCCGGCGCCGCCTGAGCGCGCTGCTCCCGGCGGGCCACGCCGCCGCGCCGCTGTTCGCGGCGCCGAACAAATCGCGCTGCTGACGGATGGCATTCTCGTCGCGACGTTCAGATCCAGGCGTCGTCGCCGGACTCGAGCATGGTCTGCGTCGGCTCGTCATCCGCGTCCAGCCCGTTGCGCCCGACGAGGTCGCTTCGCTCCACCGTCATGGTGGCGACCAGATCCTCGTCGCGCTGAGCGGCGAGGTTCTGGTCGAGGTCGACGGCGAGGCACGCATCTGTCGTGTCGGCGACCTCGGCGCCGCGCCCGCTGGTGCGGTCCACAGGTTCCGCGGCCTCGGCGCGCCTGCGCTGCTTGAAGTGTTCGGTGAGCAGGGATGCGGGACGGAGTTCGTTCTGCGCAACGGCACGGCGATCGAGGTCCACCGTCCAGACGTCCCGTGGGACAGGCCCGGCCCCGCGACCGACATGGCAGCGGTGACGGCGCAAGCGCTCACCCCGCGCGTAGGGTGCGCAAATTCGATCTTCCCGCAGATCAACCAGATTCCGTACACGGCTGAGTTTGTGCATCCGACGCCCGCGAGGCCGGTTGCATCCAGCGGCCGGGGACGATCAACCTCTCGGTTTTTCGGCGTCATCCATGTGGCGGGTCAACACTCGGTCCCGCCTGCAAATCGGGACGATCCCCCGGTGTGAACAGAGTTTTCGCACCCCACACGCTGAGAACGCGCGTTCGATTCCCGCCGCCTCCATTTTCCCTCGCACCGCTTCGCGGGCGCGGCTTCGTCGTGTCGCTCTCGCTTTCCTGCTCGGGGCCGGCCCGAAGTGCGGGCACTTCGGGCGGTGCGTTCGACGATGCGACGTCAGTGGGCGATGTCGGGCGAGGCCCGCCATCGCGGCCCGTGTTGCAGTGCAAGACCTGACCCCGGTTTTCCCCTGAGCCGGGATCGTGTTGACCCTCGGAACGTCCGTTCGCTTGCCAAGGCGCTGTGTAGGCTCGACCGTTCGCTGGTGTCGAGGCGCGCGATAGTTGCGACGGAGCGAGCTCTCCCGCTCCTCGCGCCGGCGCTGCTCGCGTTCGCGCTGATCGTCGTGACCGCGCGGGCGGGCGGAGGTTATGCAGCGTCGACGTGGGGTTGGATCGCGCTTGGTCCGATCGTTGTCTTGGCCGCGGTGTTCGCGCTTGCGGACCGCTTCGAGGGCGGTGTCGCGGACTTCGCGTTTGTCGGACTACTGTCGGCTCTCCTGTCCTGGACTGCGATGTCGGCGATCTGGTCCGACAGCGTTCCACGGACAGTCGCGGAGGTCCAGCGGGATCTTGTGTACGTCGCTGCTTCCGTGGCGCTTCTGGCCGTGACGAGTAGGCAAAGCGCCGTCGCGATTCCAGGCGCGGTGCTCACGGCCGTGACCGCTGTGTGCGTCTACGCGCTCTGCACGCGCCTGGCTCCCGATCGCTTCGGGCTCGATCTGGCGAACGGCTACCGCCTGTCGCGACCGATCGGCTACTGGAACGGCCTCGGGCTGATCGCTGCGATGGCGATCGTGCTTGCGCTCGGCGTCGCAGCGTTCGCACGCCGGGCCGCCGCGCGAGCGCTTGGGGCGGCGACGGTGGTCGTCCTCGTGGCGACGCTGTATTTCACATTCAGTCGGGGCGCCTGGATCGCGCTCGGCGCCGGTGTCGCCGTTGCGCTCGCGGTCGAGCCGCGTCGGTCGCGCCTGGCCGCCGTGATCGCTCTCGTCACTCCGCTGCTCGCTGCGACGGTGTGGCTGTGCTGGCGGGCGGGCGGCCTGAACGACGCCCAGGCAGCGCGTCAGTCGGCTGCACACGACGGCGAGCGCCTGGCGTTTGCGCTTCTTGCCGTGTCGCTCGCCTGCGCGCTCGTGCCGGTGGCGCTCGAACGCCTCGGACGGGACGTCCGGCTTTCGCGTGCCGCGTCGCGGGGTCTCGCTCCCTTGCTCGCCGCGAGCTTCCTTGCGGTCTCTGTCATAGGCCTGATCCGGATCGGCGGGCCGCAAGCGCTCTGGGAGCGATCGGTTGACGCGTTTCGCGCGTCTCCGTGGCCGCCCGAGTCGAGCCTCCACGGCCGCCTGTTGACGGTCTCCGGCCACTCGAGGTCCGACTACTGGCGGGTCGCCTGGTCGCAGGCCTCCTCCCACCCGCTGCTCGGCTCGGGCGCCGGAACGTACGACCTCTACTGGGCTCGCGATCGCCCCGTGGCCGTGGGTGCGCTCGACGCGCACAACATCTACCTCGAGACGCTCGCCGAGCTCGGGCCGCTCGGCCTCGTGCTGCTCGCCGGCCTACTCGGCACGCCGCTCGTCGCGCTCCGACGCGCTCGACAGCGATCCGGCGTCGGGGCTGCTGGCGGCGCCTACGCCGCCTACCTCCTCGCCATCGCCGTCGATTGGCACTGGGAGCTGCCCACGGTCACGATCGTCGCCTTCTGCTGCGGGGTCGCAGTTCTCGTCGCCGCCCGGGGTTCGCCCGCATCGCATCGTCTCGGACGTGGCGCGAGAATCACGGCGCTAGCTGCGGTCGCGGCAGGCGCCGCGTTCGCACTCGTCATCCAGCTCGGAAACGGCTCCGTCACCGTCAGCGCTCGCGACACCGCCGCGGGCAACTACGCAACGGCGGAGGTGGCAGCCCGACGTGCAACGCGCTGGGCACCATGGTCGCCCGCAGGCTGGGTTTCGCTCGAGCGCGCCCAGCGTGCGCGCGGCGAGATCGGCCCGGCACGGGCGAGTCTCAGACGGGCGCTGGCGCTCGACCCACGCGATTGGCGTCTCTGGTACGAGCTGACACTCGTCAGCACCGGAACGGAGAGACGCGATGCCGCTGCGCGCATGCGGCGCCTGAACCCGTATGCACTGGCCACGGTGGACGCCGGGTAGAAACTGCGCGGTGAGCAGCGTATCCTCGCACAGGTGGAGCCTGACACCACCAAGCGCAGCGGCGTTTCGTCGGCGTCCGTGGTGACGGTGACGATCGTCGGCGCAGTCCTCGTGTGGATCGTTGGGTCCTTCGGCGCCTTCTGGCCCGGCGGCGCGCAGCTTGCGGCCGCGAGCACCGCCTACCAGTACCAGTACCCGGCGACCGTGAACGGAAGCGGAACGATCGACGGGTTGAACAGCCAGGTGTCGTTCAGCCTGAGCGTGAAGTTCGACGACAGCGGCACTACAGGCTCCTGCTCGGTCAACGAGCCCGGCACGAGGACGAAGATCAAGTGCCTCGGCGTCACCAAGCTGTTATTCGTCGTGTTCGGTCCCGACCGGGTGGGTGCGCAGTTCAGCGGCCCCGCGACGGTCAACGGCGTGGCGACGACGTACCAGATGACGACGACCGACCTCGGAACGCCGGGTGCCGGCACGGACGGCTTCTTCGTCAAGACCGGCACCGGCTTCCAACGCTCGGGTGCTCTGACGTCGGGCAACATCTCCATCCACGGCGTCTCGTAGCGGCGCACGCCGACTTGGCTCGTCGGTGCAGTCGCGCGTGCAGTGGCTCTGGGACATCGAATCGGACTCACTCACCGCTTTCATGTATCCCGGAGGCGGCGGCTCTGAGACTCGAGTACCGATTCCTGGAGAGGGACAGTTCATCGAGTACGAGAGTGACGATCAGCTCACGCCGCTCGCTCGGAAGCTCGCAGACGCGGCCGCGGACCGTGTTCGCTACTTCCGTGACGTCTTTCCAAGCGTCGACGCGGCGGCAAAGGTGCTCGCGAAGTGCGAAGGCGTCGACTGGGACATCGAGGCCGGCGTTGCGTTCGGCCTGACCGGTGACTACAAGTCCGCGCGTCAGCGGTTCGACCACTATCTCGAATGGGACGAGTCCGATGACGGACAGGCGTGGCGCGGGGAGTGGATGGACGCCCGCGCCGACCGGGTGCGAGCGCTGAGTGCATGCGTAGACGACACCGCGCACTTCAAGGCGAAAATCGCCGAGGACTCGCGTGCACGCAGATCATCGCGTTCACGTTGTCAGGACGGTCAACCTCCCGGTTTTTCGGCGTCATCCGTGTGGGGCATCAGCGCACGGTTCCGCCTACAAATCGAAATGATCCGCGCTATGAACAGAGTTTTGGCTCCCCACAGGCTCAGTCTTCGATACGCGAAGATCAGGCGCGCTCGTCAATAACGCGAACGGAATTGGAAGGCAGCTCGCTTGGCAGCCTCGGACCGTGCCGCGCGGCGGCCCTCGTTGAAGAGTGCCAAAACCGGATTCCACGCCGAACCGGGGTTTTGACACCCTTCAGGGCGATAGGCGAGGAGCACGAGCAGGCCATCCGCGACCACTGGGGCTTTGCGAAGTCCGAGACGCGCACGCAGGCCGAGCGCCAGGCCGTAGCCGACCGCATCGTCCGCGAACAGTCCACACGCCCGCATGCACTCGAAGAGACCGGACTCGTTGGTTGGAGCGACCGTCATGCGCTCGGCGTGCGTCAGGTCGCGCCTATGCCGACGACGGGAAATTGATCCGAGCGCGTACGCAGGGCGCCCCGAAATCCCGTCCAAAGTACCTGTCTTCAGAGACTCGACTTGAACTCGCGAACGCCGACGCCCGACGATTACGTGGTCTCTCGATTGGAGGAGGATCGAATGAAGAGCGCGTTCCACAAGCTCCTAGTCTTCGCGTCTGTGGCGCTGCTTGCCGCCGCGTTCGCGGTTCCAGCGTTCGGCTGGGGCAACAGCGGAGGCCCAGGCTGCAATTCCGGAAACGGGAACGGCAGCGAAATCGTCGGTACCGCGGAGTGCGATCCGGGGAACTCCGGCGGCCACAACAACGGTGGCGACTGAGGACTAGCCGATCCGGCTCGAGGAAGGCTCGTCCTAAAACGCGGGCCTTCCTCCTGCCTCGCGCCGCTCAGGTCTGGCCGCGAAGAGCAGCATGCAAGTCACGGTTGCGGACAACGGGACACGCAGAACGAATAACGCGAAGCATCGGCCGCAGTCGAGAACAGGGATCGGCGCGACGAAGGCGTAGAGGAGATTGCCGGGGGCAAAGCCTGGCTTCTGCCGCAGTGTGCCGGGCCAGCCCTCGGCGCTTCCCACGAACCGCCTACCCCCAAAGACGCAACGTGCTCGGATCCACACCGCCTCACGCTACCCGCTCCCGCCCTGCCTGACATTGCCTCAGAGCGTGTAAACCAGCGGGGGTCTGACGCACGCCGTCCGTGGCTGACGCAGTCTCCTTCTCAGAAGAACCTTAGGTGCGGCTGCTCTGATGGAGCTACGCGTCGAAAGGAGGCGGTATCAGCCGAATCAAACGCATCCTGGCGCTGGCAGTGGCTGCCGGAGTGGTCGCTGGCGGCGGAGCCGCGTTGGCGGCCGGAAATGGCAGCTCGAAGTCACAGTCCCCTGCCGCGACGACGAGCAAGTCGACGACGACTCCGCGCAACAGCACCGCACCGCAGCACAACTGCCCGAACATGGGGTCGGGCTCCAACTCCAACATGAGCTACGGCCTCTAGCAAAGCCGCGGGCGGCGCCCCCGGCGCCGCCCGCGGCAAACTTGTCGAGTTGCCGGGCGACGTCGAGCAGTTCGAAGCAAGGGCGCAGCGTTACGACGAGAGCACGCTCGGCAGGCGATTCCACCTGCCCGTGCAGGAGGCCGTACTCGGGATCGCCGCCCGGCTGGCGCCGCGACCCGAGGCGATCCTCGACGTCGGCTGCGGCACCGGGTCCTTACTGCGGCTGGCGGCAGATCGCTTTCCGACCGCGCGGCTGTACGGCGTCGATCCAGCGGAGGCGATGGTGGCCGTCGCGGCCGCCGATCCGCGGCTCACCGTTGCCCGCGCCTCGGCCGAGCGGCTGTCGTTCGCCGATGCGGGCTTCGACCTGATCCTCAGCACGAACTCGTTTCACCATTGGGAGGACAAGGCCATGGGAATCGCGGAGATCGCACGCGTGCTCCGGTCCGGCGGTCATCTCGTCCTCGCGGATCCTTCGCGATCGGCTGGCTACGCCCGCTCGCCCCGCTCCTGCGCAAGCGCGATCGCCTGTGGTCCGGCGCGCAGGTCGATGCCTCGCTCGCCGGCGTCGGGCTGGAAACGCTGAGTTGGGAGACGGTCTATCGCGTCGGGCCGGTCCCGATCATCCACGCCGCCACGGCCCGCCGCCCTTCAGGAGCAGCCGAAGCGTGTGCCGTCGCGCGATCAGCAGCCGCACAGTGCCGAACGCGATCAGCAGCATCGCGAAGGCGGCGCCGAGCACCAGCGTGAGCGGCGGCTTCGTCGCGTCCGCTGTGGCCGCCGTACGGGTCGCCGTGTCGGCGAGCACGCCCGACGTGTCCTGCAGCCTGCGATCCGTCTTGCCGACGAGTCGCCGGTCCTCGCCGTTCGACGGCTCGCGCACCGCGAGCCCGCGGGCGCGCATCGTGTCGTACATCGCGCTCCGGATGTCGGTCTCGGCGGTGCTGTAGAGGCGCGTGTCGAAGGGAAGATGCTCGATCGCCTTGCCGTAGCAGGGGATCGGGTACCTCGCGTCGATCTTCCCGTCGTACCAGTCGTCGAGAACCTGCTTCCAGCACGGCCCGCCGGCGGCCAGTGCGGACGGCGGCCCGACCGTCGTGACGGCGGCAGCGACGAGCAGCGCGCCCAGGGCGCAGAGCAAGGAAGGGCGGCGTGTCACCTCAAATCATCTTCCCGCTTGACCTGAAACTGGTCTAAGAGGCTCGTAAAGGCTCCGTATGGATCCGTGAGCGTCCACTCACACCCCCCGTCGGAGTGGCCTCCGGGGCCCCTCCTAGAATGGCTCATCCGTGGCCGGTTCGTCCTTCGTTCACCTGCACGTCCACTCCGAGTACTCGATCCTCGACGGTGCTTGCCGGATCCCCGAATTGGCGGCACGTGCAGCGGAATTCGAGATGCCGGCCGTCTCGCTGACCGACCACGGATCGATGGCCGGGGCCGTTCAGCTCTTCAAGGCCACGAAGGGTACCGGTGTGAAGCCGATCGTCGGCTGCGAGGTCTACGTCGCCGACGACCGCCGCGCCCAGAGGAAGGGCTATGCGCACCTGACGCTGCTGGCCGCGGACAACGTCGGCTACTCGAACCTGATCAAGCTCTCCAGCCTCGGCTACCTCGAGGGCTACTACTACAAGCCGCGCGTCGACTGGGAGCTGCTCCAGACCTACGCGCCGGGGCTGATCGCCTTGAGCGGCTGCCTGAGCGGACGCGTCTGCAAGGCGCTGGAGGAGAACCGGCCCAACGACGCGGCGTCGGATCTCGACCGCCTGGCGCAGATCTTCGGCAAGGACTCGACCTACGTCGAGATCCAGAACGCGCACATCGAGACGCAAGCGCGGATCAACCCGCTGCTCGCCGAACTTGCCGCCTCCGCCGGGCTGCCGCTCGTCGCTACCGGCGACGTGCATTACCTCCGCGCCGAGGACGCGCGCGCGCACGAGGCGCTGCTCTGCATCCAGTCCGGCGACTCGCTCAAGAACCCGAGCCACTGGAAGTTCGACACCGACCACTTCTACTTCAAGTCGCCGCAGGAGATCGCGCTCGACTTCCCGGGACACGAGGACGCGCTGCGGCGCACGGTCGAGATCGCCGAGCGCTGCAACGTCGAGATCGAGCTGGGGCGGATCCTGCTGCCCAAGTTCCCGGTCCCGAACGACGGCGACGCCTTCGAGTACCTGGTCGAGCTGTGCGAGAAAGGCCTGCAAAAGCGCTATGAACGGCGCACGCCTGAGCTCGACGAGCGGCTCAAGTTCGAGCTGAAGACGATCAAGGAGACCGGGTTCACCGACTACTTCCTGATCGTCTGGGACTTCATCCACTTCGCGAAGGAGAGCGGGATCAGCGTCGGCCCCGGGCGTGGCTCGTCGGCCGGCAGCCTTGTCGCCTATTGCCTGCAGATCACCGACGTCGACCCGATGCGCTTCGACCTCCTGTTCGAGCGCTTCCTCAACCCGGGGCGCAAGTCGATGCCGGACATGGACATCGACTTCGCAGTCGCCGGACGCGACCGCGTCATCAACTACGTGGCCGAGAAGTACGGGCGCGACCGCGTCGCGCAGATCATCACCTTCTCGACGATGGCCGCGCGGGCGGCGATCCGTGACGCGGGACGCGTGCTCGAGGTGCCGTACGGCGTCGTGGACCGGGTCGCGAAGCTCGTCCCCGAAGGGCCGGGGCAGACGCTGACGGAATGCCTCAAGCCGGGCGCCGAGCTGCGGCGCGCAGTCGACAGCGACCCGGTTGCGAAGGAGATCATCGAGCTCGCGCAGCCACTCGAGGGCCTGACGCGGGCGGATTCGATCCACGCCGCCGGGGTCGTGATCGGCGCGGAGCCGCTGATCAACGTCGTGCCGCTGCAGCAAAAAGGCCCCGACCAGGAGGTCGTGACGCAGTTCCCGATGGGCGACGTCGAGGCGCTCGGGCTGCTGAAGATGGACTTCCTCGGCCTGCGCAACCTCGACGTGATCGACGAGGCGCTGCGGCTGGTAGGGAACATCGAGGTCGACGACATCCCGCTCGACGACCGCAAGACCTACGAGATGCTCGCGCGCGCGGAGTCGACGGGGGTCTTCCAGTTCGAGTCGTCGGGCATGCGCGACGCGCTGCGGCAGGTGAAGCCCACGGAGTTCGAGGACCTGATCGCGCTCGTCTCGCTCTACCGGCCGGGGCCGATGCAGTACATCCCGCAGTACGCGCGCCGCAAGAACGGGCAGGAGCCGATCACCTACATCGACGAGCGGCTGAAGGCGATCACGCACGACTCGTACGGGATCTGCCTTTCAGGCGACACGTTGGTCTTCGATGCTGCATCAGGGCGCCGGATCCGACTCGACAAGCTCAATGAGCACGATGAGGTGCTCGTGCAAGGGGTTGACGAGGATCTTGGGCCGGTGCACGCGCGAATCACTCACTGGGTCGACAACGGTGTCCGCCCGGTGTTCGAGCTCCGTCTTCGGAACGGCGCCAGGGTGAAAGCAACGGCGAACCACGAGTTCCTGACCGAGGACGGATGGAAACGACTCGATCAGCTCAACCCGGGCGACCATGTCGCCACGCCTCAGAAGCTGATTCTCGCCAAGGAGGGGCGTTGGCTAGGCCCGCGCGAGCGCGCGCGAATGAAGGCCCTCGCGTATCTCCTGGCGGATGGCTCGCTAAGCACCGCCACGCCCCCCGCCTTCTACTCAGCCGACGAATCCCTTCGGGCCGACTTCGAACGGGCCTGCACGCTCGGGTTCGACGGGTTGAAGTTGACGCGCTATGAGCAGGAGCGCGGCGTCGTTCGCATCTGCGTGTGCAAGGACCCAGCTTTCGCGGTGCGACATAACGTTCCGTGTTCTCTGGAGGCGTGGCTCAGGGAGCGTGGTCTGCGCTGGAAGCTCAGTGACGAGCGAGCCCGCGGGACGACGAGGAAGGGGCCGCACAGCTCGGAAAAGTGGATCCCCGAAGAAGTCTTCGAGCTCGCCGAGGAGGAGATCGCTCGGTTCCTCGCTGCGTACTGGGATTGCGACGGTTACGTTGGTACACATTGCGCATTCATAAAGACGATCTCCTCGCAGCTCGCGTCAGGCCTGCAGACGCTCCTGCTCCGGCTTGGCATCAGATCATCGATTTGGGAATCCTCTTACGAAGCGAACGAACGCGGAAAGAAGATCCGCCGCACCGCGTATCAGGTCGCAACCCAGGGGACGCAACGATTCGCGACGTTAATCCAGCCATTCATGGTCTCGCGCAAGCGCCTCGTGCAGACGAGCGCACCCGACCGCGGGATGACTCTCGACCGCTCGCGGGCGCTCGACGAGGTCCTGGCCGCTTCGACTCAGCTCTCATCCGTCGGCGGGAATCGTCGCGCGGGTGGGCGCTTGTCCACCAAAGGCGTCGCCGATCGGACGGGGATCGACAGACAACACTTCATGCCAGCTCAGCGCCGCAGGAAGCGGATTGCTCGAAGCTGCGTCACGCAAGCGATTGACACTCTCGAACTGCCCTTGACGTCTCGGGCGGGGCGCGTGGTTTGGCAGGAGATCGCGAGCATCGAGCAGGCCGCGCACGAGCGTGTGTACGACATCACAGTTGACGGCATTCACAACTTCATCGCCAACAACCTTGTTGTCCACAATTGCATCTACCAGGAACAGTATTTGCAAATAGCAAAACACATCGCTGGCTTCACGCCCGCCGAGGCGGACGACCTCCGCAAGGCGATTGGCAAGAAGATCCACTCGCTGATGGCGTCCCTCAAGGACAAGTTCCTCGAGGGCTGCGCGCAGTCGGGCACGACGCCCGCGGTCGCGAACCAACTCTGGAAGGACATGGAGGCGTCGCAGGACTACTCCTTCAACAAGGCACACGGCGCCTGCTACGCGCTGATCGCCTACCGCACCGCGTGGCTGCGCGCGAATCACCCGCGCGAGTACATGGCGGCGCTGATCTCCTCGGTCATGAACACGAAGGACCGCGTCCCGTTCTACGTCAACGCGTGCGCCGACATGGGAATCGAGATCGAGCCGCCGGACGTCAACTCCTCGCAGACCGACTTCGCGGTCGTCGAGGGGAAGATCCGCTTCGGGCTCAACGCGGTGAAGAACGTGGGCGACACGGCGGCGCGCGCGATCGTCCGCGCCCGAGGCGAGGGCGCGCCGTTCACCTCGCTGTGGGACTTCACCGAGCGCGTCGACCCGACCGTCACGAACAAGCGCGCGCTGGAATCGCTGATCAAATGCGGCGCGCTCGATTCGACCGGCGCTACGCGGAAAGGGATGCTCGACGCGCTCGAGGCGGCGCTCTCCTACGGCCAGCGCGCGCAGGCCGACCGGCTGATGGGGCAGGACTCGCTGTTCGGTGGCGTCGACGACAAGCCGTCGCATCCGCCGATCGGCACGGCCGAGTTCGAGAAGAACGAGCTGCTCCATCTGGAGAAGGAGACGCTCGGTCTCTATGTCTCCGAGCATCCGCTGACCGGGATCCGCGACCAGCTGCGGCGCAAGACCGATTGCACGCTCGCTGAGCTCGAGCGCCGTCGCGACGGCGAGGTCGTGACGGTGGGCGGGATCGTCTCGGCCGTGAAGCAGCTGACGACGAAGAAGGGCGAGCCGATGGTGTTCATGCGCGTCGAGGACGTGACGGGCGGCGCCGAGTGCGTCGTCTTCAACTCCACGTACGCGGCTGCGCGCGAGCTGTGCGTGCTCGACCGGATCCTGATCGTGAAGGGCCGGATCGACCACAAGGAAGGGGAGACGAAGCTGATCGCGATGGACGTCGCCGCCTTCGAGGCGATTCCGGAGCGACGAGAGGTCACGCTGCGCCTGGACGCGCGGCAGGCGCGCGCGGGGTTGATCCGTGAGCTGGCGCAGATCGTGAAGGAGTTCCGCGGCCAGGCGCCGGTGACGGTGCTGATGGAGACGTCGCAAGGCCCGAAGACGCTCGCGTTCGGGCCGGACTACCGCGTCGATCCGGCGCCGGACTTCTTCGCCGAGGTGAAGTCGCTGCTCGGACCCGCGGCGATCGCGTAGCCGCCCGGTTAGCCTTCGCACATGGCGTTCATCAACACGCCGGATGCCGGTCCCGACGCGGACAACATCGACCGCGCCTTCGCGGCCCGGCCTGACATCTACGGAGCGTGGCGAGGACTCGTAACGCCGATCTCCGAGAACATGGACCTCCGCACGTACGAGCTCGCGACGCTGGCCGCGGCGCGCCGCCTTCGCTCGAGCTACTGCTCGCTCGCGCACGGGACGGTGCTCGCGAAGAAGGTCTTCGATTGGGGCACCGTGCGCGACATCGCGAGCGGCGACGTCGCCGCGCTCAACGAGCGGGACGTCGCCGTGATGCGCTTCGCCGAGCAGGTCGTCGCCGACGCGACCTCGATCACGCAGGCGGACGTCGACCGTCTATGCGAGGTCGGGCTCTCCGACGTGGAGATCTTCGACGTCGCCGCGGCGGCCGCGGTGCGCTGCTTCTTCAGCAAGCTGCTCGACGCCGTCGGCGCGCAGCCCGACGCGAGCTACTCGGAGCTCGACCCCGCGATCCGCGACGTCCTCGTCGTCGGCCGGCCGATCGCGTCGGGATAGACCGGCCGCGACTCGCCGTCGCTCCAGCCGAGCCCGTCTCGATAATCGGGCCGACCGTTCCCAGACTCGAGGAGGGAAACCCATGGCCACCCGCTCTGCGATCGAACGTTGGGCGCCTCTCGGCGGGATCCTCTACGTCGCATTGTTCATCCTCGGCAGCATCCTCCTTTTCGCGGGCACTCCCGATGGCGATGCGGCGCCTGCGAAAGTCGTGGCGTACTACAGAGACGGTGGCCACCGCGACCGCATCGGCTTCGGTTGGCTTGTGGCCGGTCTCGGTCTGTTCTTCTTCCTCTGGTTCCTCGGCGCGCTGCGCGAGGCGCTGCGGAGGATCGACCGCGACGGCTTCTACGCGTCGCTGGCCGCGATCGGCGGTGCGGTCTACGCGGCGCTCGCGCTCGCCGCAATCGCAGTCAACATGGGCATCCGCACGATGAACGACGACACCTACCAGCACCAGGTCTACCCGGACCTGATCCATGCCGCGAACGACGTGGGGTACGTGCTGCACGCCACGGGCGGCGCCGGTGCAGGGGCGATGATCTTCGCCGCGACGCTCGCCGCAATGCGGGCGCGGAGGATTGCGCCATGGCTGGGCTGGCTCGGCCTGCTCGCCGGCCTCGGCGCGCTCGCGTCGATCGCCTTCATCCCGCAGATCCTGCTCGCACTGTGGATCGTCGTCGCGAGCGTGGCGCTGCTCCGGTTCCGTGCGGAGCCCGTGCCGGCTGAGCGGATGCCGTAGGTCGCACAGCGTGTCAGCGCGGCGAGGCTTGCGCTGGCACGCTCATGGTTTTAGACTGTGAGTCGAAAACCTCGTCGGCGGGGTTTCTGATCGCCCGCCGGGCCCGCTTCGGGCCGAACCAAAACAACAAGAAAGGGGCTCCTCATGGGCGCTCCCCGCTGCGGCGATCCGACGTGCTCGCCTGCCTCGCCGCATCCCTCGCACTCGTCGGCGGCTCGTTGTCCGGCGTTCTGCCGTTCTCCCAGACGGAGGTCTTCGGCTTCTTGACCGGCGGTCTCTCGGTCTGGCTCGTCGTCAAGCAGAGCATCTGGACGTGGCCGGTCGGCATCGCGAACAACGTCCTCTTCATCGTCCTCTTCTGGCGTGCGCGGCTGTTCGCGGACATGGGCCTGCAGTGGGGCTACGTGGCGATCTCGCTCGCAGGGTGGTGGTATTGGCTCCGGGGCGGCGCGGGGAGGACGATGCCGCGCGTCGGGCGCGTGCGCGTGCCCGAGGCGGCGGCCGTTGCGATCGCCGTCGCGCTGCTGACCGCGCTGCTCACTGCCTATCTGCGTGGCATCGACGACGCAGCGCCGCTCCTCGACGCGCTCACTACGGCGCTCAGCCTAGGCGCGATGTACCTGATGGCGCGGAAACTGGTCGAGAATTGGTGGCTGTGGATCGTTGCCGACCTCGTCTACATACCCCTCTACGTCTGGAAGGACTTGGCGCTGACCGGGCTGCTCTACGGCGTCTTTCTCGGGATGTGCCTCGTCGGCCTCCGAGACTGGCGTCGGGCGTCGGAACCGAAGCGGTTCGGCGCCGTGATCGGCAAGTTCGACCCTCCGCACCGCGGACACCTGCAGTTGGTCGACACAGCCCTCGCGCAGACCGATGAAGTCACGGTGATCGTCTGTGCGAGGCGGAGCGACTTCGTGCCGGGCGACGAGCGTCTTGAGTGGCTGGCGCAGTTGCGGCCTCAGGCACGCGTCGTCCTCGTCGACCAGGAGCGCCTGGGCCTCGCCGACGGCGACACGGCGGCGTGGGCCGACGTCACGATCGGCGTCTTCGGCCGCCCACCGGACGTCGTCTTCACGGGCGAGGACTACGGCGACGCGTGGGCGGAGGCGATGGGCGCGAGGCACGTCCGCGTGGCAAAGGCGGTTCCCGTCTGCGCCACGGACATCCGCCTGGATCCGCTCGCGCATCTGGAGATGCTCCCGCCACCGGTGCGGGCGCGCTTCGTCAAGCGGGTCGCGATCGTCGGCGCGGAGTCGACGGGCAAGTCCACGCTCGCGGCGGATCTGGCCGAGAGGTTCGAGACGATCTGGGCACCTGAGTACGGTCGGGTCTACTCCGAAGTCGGTCGCGATGCGGACGCGCCGTGGGCATCGCCGGAGTTCGAGCAGATCGCGCGCGTCCACCGGTGGTACGAGGACTTCCTCGCCGGTTACGCCAATCGCGTCCTCTTCTGCGACACCGATCCGTTCACGACGGCGGTGTTCCACGCGGCGTATCTGGACGAACCTGCGCCCGCCGCCGTGCTCGCCCTCGCGGACGAGCACGCGTACGACCTCTTCATCGTGTGTGACCTCGAGACGCCGTTCGTTCAGGACGGTGGTCGCATGGCGGGCGACGTTCGCGGGCGGATGCACGACGCGTACCTGGCACGCCTGCGAACCGCCGACGTGCATTCGCTCGAAGTCAGCGGGACGCGTTCGCAGCGTCTCGAACGAGCGGCTGCGGCCGTGGAGGAGTTGCTCGCCGACGTGCAGCCTCGAACAGCGCCACGCCGGCGGCCACGGCGACGTTCAGCGAATCGGCCGGTCCCGGCAGGGGGATAGCCACGGCCCCGTCGGCGGCGTCGAGCCACGCGTCGGTGAGGCCGTAGCGCTCGTTGCCGACGACGAGCGCGCCGCGCAGATCGGCGTCGTGGTACGGAGTGTGGGCGTGCGGCGTCGCGACGACAATCGGGACGCCATGCTCGCGGAGCCAGGCGATCGTGCGCTCGCTCGTTGCCGTCGCGACCGGCAGTTGGGATCGTGCCGACGGAGCCGCGGACGACCTCGGGATGGAACACATCGGTACTCTCGTCCCAGGCGATCAGTGCGTCCGCGCCGGCAGCGCAGGCCGTGCGGACGATGGTGCCCAGGTTGCCCGGGCGCTCGACGGCCTCTGCCACGAGCACCATCGGCTCCGGAGGGAGGGAAAGTCCCGCCAATGCCCTTGCCGGGCGCCCGACGACGGCCAGCAGGCCGTCCGCGCGGACATTGCCGGCGATCGCCTCGCTCCGCGACTTGCTGGTCGTCGGGCGACCGATCGCGTCCGCCTAGCCGGGTTGAACCGATCGCGCGTCCCGCACGAAGATGGTGCGATGGCGAGCGAGTACGTCTTCGTCGACGAGTGGGAGGTCGCGGCCGCGCCGGAAGACGTCTACGACACGATTGTCGACGCGCGAACGTACCCGGACTGGTGGAAGCCGGTCTACATCGCCGTCGAGGGCGACGAGCGGGAGACACGGCACCACTTCAAAGGACGCCTGCCGTACACGCTGAAGATGCGCGCCCGGCTCGTCCACGAGGAGCGGCCGCGGACGTTCGACGTCGAGGTCGACGGCGATCTGCGCGGCCACGGCCGCTGGACGTTCACGCCGACCGCGGGCGGTACGCGCCTGTGCTGGGACTGGAAGGTGTACGCCGACCGACCAGTGCTCCGATATCTGACGCCGATCCTCAAGCCGCTCTTCCGTTGGAACCACAGCTGGGCAGTCGCGCGTGCACGCGAGGGGCTGGAGCCGTACCTGCGGAAGGCTCCGCCTGAGCGCAGCGCGGCTGTCAGGCCGTCCGCCGCGTTTGCAATTCTGAAAACGTGACGATCTCACCTGCGCCGAACGGCGAGACGGTTGAAGTGCACCTTGATACGACCTGGCGGCTTGCGCTGCAGGAGCAGGCAAGAACGGAAGGATCAGATCGCAAGGCAACCAGTCTCGTTACATTCGTCTCCGTCGTCGCGTCGTTGACAGCACCCCTCGGGATGAGGTTGAGCGGAGATAAATGACGCGAAGACGGCGAAGTTGCGCGCGGCATTTGCGTCGCTTGTCTTGGCGCTTGCGCTGTTGGTGACGCAGGCGACTATTCTTGGAGGGGATCGAATTCGATGAGTGAAGCACCCCGCGACGAACACCCGCATCCGACGGAGAGCCCGTTCCAAACGCCTCCGGTAGAAGGGATTCCGTACTCGCGCGGGAGCGACGAGGAACGCGCCATCGATCGCATTCTCGAGGCGGCCGAGCGCGATCGTACGAAGGATTCGCCCTAGCTCTTCGTGTATCGCCGCGCACGGGCTGCCTCGAACAGGACGACCCCTGCGGCGACGGCGACGTTCAGCGAATCCGCCTGCGCTGTCATCGGGATTGCGACCGTCTCGTCGGCAGCGGACAGCCACGCGTCGCTGACGCCGTGGCGCTCGTTGCCCACGACCAGCGCAACGGCTCCGCCGTAGTCGGCATCCCAGTAAGGGCGTGCGCCGTCCGGCGTCGAGACGACAAGCCTGACGTCGTGCTCGCGCAACCAGGCGATCGCCCGCTCGCTCCGCGCCGCTACGACCGGCAGCTGGAAGGCAGTGCCGACTGAACCGCGTACCACTTCCGGGTGGAAGACGTCAGTGCGTGCGTCGGACACGATCAATGCAGTTGCGCCCGCCGCGCAGGCCGTGCGGACGATCGTGCCGAGGTTGCCGGGCCGTTCGACCGCGTCTGCGACCACGAGTAGCGACGTGCGCGTCACTCGGAGTTGCGCGAGCGCCGTCGGCGGCCGCGCGACGATCGCGAGCAACCCGTCCGGGCGAACGTTCGACGCTGCGGAGCGAAACGCGGCAGCACTCAGCTCCACAACGCGCGCGCCGCGGAGCTCCGCACGTCTGACGAGCGCGTCATCCTCGTCGCCGAGGAAGAGCTCGGGAGCCGTATAGAGCTCGCGCACGAGCGCGCCGCCGTCCAGCGCGCAGCGCAGCGCGCGGTGTCCCTCTGCGAGAACGACGTCGGGTGAGCACTTGCGCGCGAGCCGGCGCACGGCCTTCAGCCGCTCGTTGGAAGTGCTCGCAATGGTCAAACGTCGTGTCACGGATCCTGCCTCGAAGGGAACGCACGCATGGACGGGGCCGGCGGCCTCGCCGTGGGAACTACCTATGCGCGCGTTATCTCGACACGACTGCTTCGATGATAGGCACTAGCGCCGTTCCGTTGCAAGGCGCACGCCGAGCGCGACGAGCACGGCGCCAGTCACCGCATCGAGGACGCGCCGAACGCGCGGGCGGAGCAACGCAGCGCCCGCTTTCGCAACGGCCGCCCCGTACGCCGTCAGCCAGACGAGCGTCATGCACGCGAACAGGAGCCCGAGCGGCAGCATCGTCCAAAACGACGAGCCGAACTGGGGCAGGAGGCTCGTGAAGAAGACGGCCATCTTCGGGTTGGCGAGGTTGCTCAGCAATCCCTGCCGGAACGCGCGCCGTGGCCGGCCGTTGCCCTTCCGACTTCGTGGCTCGGAGCCACTAAGTGCCCGGCGCAACGATTCGATTCCGAGCCAGATCAGGTAGGCGGCTCCGACGATTCGCAGCGTTACGAACGCCGGGCGCGACTCGGCGATCAGCGCCGCAATCCCTGCGCTCGCCGCGAGTGTCCAGGTCGCCTGGCCGACGGCGACGCCGAGCGCGGTGGCCGCTGCGCTCCGCCGTCCGCCGAGCAGCGCGTTGCGGATCGTGAGCGCGGTGTCCGGCCCCGGCGTCACGATCACCAGCGCTCCGACCCCCAGAAAGGTGACCAGGTGGCTCATCGCAGCTGTAAATCATCCGTTAAATCGTTCGAATCCCCCTGACGGGTGGCATCCGGAGTCGTCTCAGTGGCGAAGAAGGAAAGGAGAGGAGAGCAGACGAGATGACGGCGACCCTTCAGTTCCCCGAGACCGAGATCGAGAAGATCGAGCAGTGGCGCGCCGAGGAGCTCGAGCGCGCCGGCTACGAGGCTCGCGCCGCGGCAACGATCGCCGCCCGGCACGACATCGATCTCCATCGGGCTTCGGATCTCCTGCGGCAAGGCTGCCCGGCCGAGCTCGCTCTCCAGATTCTTCTTTAGCGCGACTCGACCGCGCCTATAACGCTCGGGCCTAGGGTCACGCTGTGTTCGCGGCCTTGTTCCTCGCGCTCTCGCTTGCTGCGCCCCTTCTAAAGGCTGCCCGCACCGATTGCTTCCGCTGGAGCGGAACTCGATCGCGCCGTGTACTTCACGCGCCGCGCCTATCTGCCTGCACAGAGCGCATCCCAGGGCATCGCCTTCGTCGGCCGCTTCGCGAACGGTTACCGCATATGGGAGCTCGTGCACTAGGCTCACGTCCCTGACCGCCGCCGCCTACCGGCCGGCGAAGCCGGCCTCCGGCGACGGCTCGCCGCGCTGACCTCGCTCCGACCGGCGGTTCGTATGTCGATACTGTCCCGCCGGTCTACGCACGCCCAGCGCGACGTAGGAACGTGAGGACTCTCGCGCGAGTCGGCAGAATCCCGTCGCATGCTTCTGAGCATTCCCTCCCCGCACACCGGCACCGTCGAGCTCGGCCCGCTGACGCTTCACATGTACGGCCTGATGCTGCTCGCCGGCATCGCGGCGTGCATCTGGCTCACGGGGAAGCGCTGGGTCGCGCGCGGAGGCGACTGGGATCTGATCTTCCGCGTCGCCGTCTGGGGTGTCGCGTTCGGGATCATCGGCGCGCGCGCCTACCACGACGTGACGTCGTGGTCGGAGGTGAAGGCGATCGACCACTGGTGGGCGCCGTTCGCCGTCTGGCGGGGCGGACTCGGCGTGTGGGGCGGGATTCTCCTCGGCGTCCTCGCAGGAGCCGTGATCGTCAGGCGGTCGGGGGAGAGCGTCAGGGCGATGATGGACGCGGTTGCGCCCGGCCTGCTGCTCGCGCAAGGCATCGGCCGGATCGGCAACTGGTGGAACCAGGAGCTCTTCGGCAAGCCGACCGATCTGCCGTGGGGGCTCGAGATCGACGTCAATCACCGGCCGCCGCAATACCTCTCCGACCCGACGTTCCACCCGACGTTCCTCTACGAGCTGATCTATGACCTCGTTGGGGTCGCTGTGCTGCTCGTGCTCGACCGGCGCTTCCGCTTCCGCCCGCCTGCGCTCTTCTCGCTCTACGTCTCGATCTACTGCTTCGGGCGTTTCTTCGAGGAGTTGCTGCGCGTCGACCCGGCGCATCACTTCCTCGGCCTGCGCTTGAACGCGTGGGTCTCGATCGTCGTCTTCGTCCTCTCGACCGCCTTCTTCGTCTGGTGGCAGTTCCTGCGGCGGGAGGACACCGGCGGCCGCCGGCGCGAGCCGCGGCGCCGCCTGCCGGAAGGGCCGAAGATGGCGATTCCGCGCGGGCGGCGGTGAAGCCGGCCGCCGCGGTGCTGCTTATGGCGGTGCTCACAGGCTGCGGTTCGTCCTCGTCCGATGAGTTCTCGAAGGCCGGCAACGCGATCTGCCGCGACTTGAGGAAGACGGTGCGCGCGATCGACCGCCCGAAGATCGACACCTTGCACTTGACCGAGCAATCGGTGCGAGGAAGCCGGGCCCGGGCGGAGCTCGCGAAGTACAACGCGGCGGTATCGCGCGCAGCGCGGCGAATCCTTCCGCGGCTGCGCGCGCTCGAACCGCCCGCAGGCCTGCGGGCGAAACGCGACGAGTTCTTTGCCGAAATTGCAAGCCTCGGCCGGCTCGCGAAGCGCTCCAGTAGAGCGCAGGCGAGGCTCACTGCTGCGATACGACACGGTGACCGAAAGGCGATCGACTCCGCAATCACGGCTGTCGCGGTACCGGCACGGCAGAGCCTCCAGGCAAATCAGCGCATCGACGCCGACGCCCGAGCTCTCGGGTGGACGGCGTGTGCGGCCGTTCGCAGCTAGCGGAAGATCAGAAAGAGGATCACCGGCGCCGCGGCGTTCAGCGCCATCAGCGACGTGAACGTGACCGCGCCGACCATGAACCTGCGCTCACGGCGCTGCTGTTCCGCAGCGGCCTCCTCGACCGCGATGCGGACGCGCCTGATCCAGACGGCGGACTCGCGCTCGTAATCCGGCAGCGCCTCGCGCGCGCGGGCGGCGAGCTCGGGGGGCGAGACGAGGACGAGCTCCGGGCTGACGACGTCATCGGGCATGCCCACAGCCCGAGCGTTCACGCTTCCTCTCCAGGCTCCTCCTGTCCGCCCTCGCCGGTAGGGTCCCGCCGATGTTCGTGCGCGAGCTCGAGCTGGATCTGGACGCCTTCGAGGGGCCCTTCGACCTGCTCTTGACGCTCGTTCTGCGCGAGGAGATCGAGCTCGCCGAGATCGACGTCGCGGGGATCGTCGTCGCCTTCGTCGAGCGGTTGGCCGAGCGCGAGCGCCTCGACCTGGACGCCTGCGGCGAGTTTCTCGTCCTCGTCTCGGCCTTGCTCGAGCTGAAGGCACGCAACCTCTTCCCGGACGAGGCGGCAGAGCTGGCTGACCTCGAGCCGGAGGAGGCCGCCGAGGAGCTGGCGCGGCGGCTCGAGGAGTACCGGAGGATGAAGGAGGCTGCGGCCTGGCTGCGTGGGCGGCTCGCCGAGCAGCGGTTCTTCCGCATCGGGCCGGCGCCGCTCGCGCCGAAGCCGGAGCGGCGGCTCGGGCCGCAGGATCCGGTCCTGCTGGCGCAGGCGCTGAGGGCGCTCGCCGTGGAGCCGCCGCAGGTCTCGCTCGCGCACATGGCGCTGCGCTTTCCGCCGGTTTCGCAGTTTCTCCAGCGATTTCGCGCTCTGCTCTCGCGGCGCGGCGTCGTCGACTTCGACCGGGAAGTCGCCGGGCTGGAGCGTGTCGAAGTGGCGGTTGCATTCCTCGCGCTGCTCGAGCTTCGCAAGCAGGGAGAGATCACGATCAGCCAAGCCGCACCGTTTGCTCCGATAAGGATCGCGCGGTCGGACGTCGAAGAGAGGAGGCTCGAATGGACCGTCCGCTCCGCCTAGTCGCCGCGAACCCGCTCGATCAGCTTGCACGGACACTGGAGGCATTGCTCGTCGTCGCGTCGCAGCCGCTGTCGATCGAGGAGTTGTGCGCGGCCGCGGGGGACGAGTCCGAACGGATCGAGACGGCGCTCGGCCTACTCGCGGAGCGCTTCCGCGAGGGCCGCAGCGGCATCGTGCTCGAGAAGGTCGCCGGCGGCTACGCGTTCCGCGCGTCGAAGGAGGCCGCGGAGGCGTGTGCGCGCCTGTTCGAGCGGCCGGTCCAGAAGGGGCTGTCACAGGCGGCGATGGAGACGGTCGCGGTGGTCGCGTACCTCGGGCCGGTGTCCCGGCCGGAGATCGCGCGGATTCGCGGCGTGTCGGTCGACTCGGCGGTCGCGGGGCTCGTCGAGCGCGGGCTGATCGCGGAGGCCGGGCGCGAGGATGGGGCCGGCGGCGCTGTCCGTTACCGCGTCACGCCGCTGTTCGAGCGCGTCTTCGAGCTCGAATCGCTGTCGCAGCTGCCGCGCCTCGACGACCTCGGCGAGGATCCCGCCGCGATTCGGGAGCGTCTCGCAGCGGTCGCCGAAAAGCGCACGGCCTGAGCGGCTTTCCGCGACAATCACCGTGGTGACCGGGGAGCTCGAGAACGGGCGCCTGCTCGACAAGGTGCTCGAGCAGCTGCCTGCTGCAGTGGTGATCGCGGAGGCGCCGTCTGGGCGAGTCCTGCTCGCGAACAGGCAGGTGTCCGAGATCCTCGGCTTCCCGTGGACGCCGGCGAGCGAGATCGGCGCCTACAGCGACGAGGTTGTGGCGTGGCACGCCGACGGGCGCCGCGTCGAGCCCGACGAGTGGCCGCTCGCGCGCTCGCTGACGGCGGGTGAGGTCGTACACAACGAGGAGATCCAGGTGCGGCGCGGCGACGGCACGCGCGCGTGGATCTCGCTCAATTCGGCGCCGGTGCGCGACGACGAGGGCACCATCGTCGCGGCGGTGGTCACCTTCCTGGACATCACAGCGCGGAAGGCGGCAGAGCGGCGCGCGATCGAGGAGACCCGGCGCACGGCGCTGACACTCGAGTCGATCGCCGAGGGGTTCTTCCTCCTCGACGAGAACTGGCGCATTCAGTATGTGAACCGCGAAGCGGAGCGGCTGCTGGAGCGCAAGCGCGACGACCTGCTCGAGTCGGAGATCTGGAACGAGTACCCCGAGCTGGTCGCGACGAAGTTCCTCTCCGAGTTCAATCGCGCGCGTGACGAGCAGGTCGTCGCCGTGTTCGACGCCGTGTGGCCGGCGACCAAGCGCCGGCTGGCGGTGCGCGCATGGCCGAGCGTGGACGGGCTCGGGCTCGCGGTCTACTTCCAGGAGGCGGCGGCGTAAGGCGTTTCAGTCCGGCCGCGGCGGAAATCGCTCGGCCGCGGGCTACTTCCTCGGGATCGCTCACGAGCAGTTCCCGCCCTCGGAGTGCCTGGCGCAGGCGGTGGCGGCCGAGGAGGCCGGCTTCGTTGAATTGCTCGGGCGCGGCGCCGCAGGAGGCGATCCGCGTCTACGGCGAGCACGTGCTGCCGAAGCTTCGCTCCGAGACGCGCTAGAGCCGCCGGATGATGTCCTCGGCCTCGTCGCGCGTGAACGCGCGCAGCGTCTCCGTGTGCTCGGCCCCGAAGCGCTGCAGCTTCATCAGGATCTCGATCGCGACCGCGTCGTCCGGGGCCTCGAAGATCTCGACCACGTCGTAGCGGCCGAGCGTCACGTAGACGCCGACCAGACTGCCGCCGGCGGCCTCGATGATCCGCTCGCCCTCCTCGACCCGCTCGCGCCAGGCGGGAAGGCCTGCGATCCCCTGCGTCGTCCAGCGCATCAGCGTGACGTAATGCGGCACGAAGCGACAATAACGGGATGCGCCTCAATGCGTACCTGGCCCGGGCGGGCGTCGCCTCGAGGCGCAAGGCCGACGATCTGATCAAGGCCGGACGCGTGAGCGTGAACGGCGAGCTCGGACAGCTGAACACCTTCGTCGGCGCGCGTGACCGCGTCGAGGTGGACGGCCGGCCGGTGCAGAAGCAGGCACTCGCCTACGTGCTGCTGCACAAGCCCGCGGGCGTCGTCACGACCGCGTCCGACCCGCACGGACGGCCTACCGTCGTCGAGCTCGTCGACCATCCGTCGCGTGTCGTCCCCGTCGGACGTCTCGATGCCGACACGACCGGCGCGCTCCTGCTCACGAACGACGGCGAGCTCGCGCACCGGCTCGCGCATCCGCGCTACGGGGTCGAGAAGACCTACGTCGCCGACGTCGAGGGCGAGCCCGGCGACGACGCCCTGCGTGCGCTCGAGCGCGGTGTCGAGCTCGAGGACGGCGTCACCGCTCCGGCGCGTGCGCAACGGATCGCGCCGTCGCGTGTCCAGCTGACGGTGCACGAGGGGCGCAACCGGCAGGTCAGGAGGATGCTCGATGCCGTCGGGCATCCCGTGATGCGCCTGCACCGCAGCGCCTACGCCGGAATCAGCGCGGACGAGCTGCAGCCTGGAGAGTGGCGCGAGCTGACGCCGGAAGAAGTCGCGTCGTTGCGTTGATCCGTCCGGCCGCCGCGCAACACTCGGCTCGTGCGTCGGCTCGAAGGCTTCGCGGCGATCGGCTTCGCGGTGGAATACGTCGTCGCGCTCGTCCTCACGAACGTCCCCGACGAAGGCGAGTCGCGCCGCGAGGCGATGGACTTCTACAACTCGGCGGGCGACAAGTTGCGGGAACTGATCGCCGTCTACGTGATGGCGACCGCCGTGATGTTGTTCGTCACGTTCCTCGCGTTGTTTGCGTTGCGTCTCCTTCCGCCGGCGCGTCCCGTGGCGCTCATCAGCGGCGGCGCGTTCGCGGCGTTGTATCTCGCCTCCGCAGCTGCGTTCGTTGCCCCGACGCTGACGCTATCACTCGATTCGACCGGGGCGAACGCCGTCGACCGGCAGTTCGTCGACTTCGCACGGGGGATGTCGACGCTCGGCGACGCGTTCCTGCTCGTTGTATCGATGTTCGCCGCGGCCGTGTTCGTCGGGGCGCTCGCGTGGTCGGGCGTCCTGCCGCGGTGGCTCGCGCTCAGCGGCTGGTTAGTCGCGATCGTGTGCCTCTTCGGCTTCACGTTCGTGCCGCTGCTGCTCTTCGCCCTCTGGATGCTCGCGTTGGGCGCCTCGCGTCTGCGCAGCCCGGTCGTTCCGGCGTAAGCCAGAATCCGCGCGTCATGCTGCGCATCGCCCTTGCGTGCGCGCTCGCCCTCGCGGCCCTCGGCGTGCCGTCTGCCGGCGCCCATCCGGTTCCTCCGTCGATGCGCGGATACGTCTCGACTGTCGCGTCGGTCGAGCCGGTCGTCCTCGGCTTGCAGGCGACGGTGCTCGGCGGAGACGACCGGCTGTCCGTTCGCAACTGGAGCACGAAGATCGTCGTCATCCTCGGCTACGACGGAGAGCCGTATCTGCGCTTCGGCCGCGACGGTGTGTTCGCCAACGTCCATTCTCCGGCGACGTACCTGAACCGAGTGCGCAACCGCCCCGTGAAGTTGCCTTCGCTCGCCGATCCGCGCGCGAGGCCCGCGTGGTAACGCGTCAGCAGCGGGACGGGATACGTGTTCCACGACCGACGGATCCGTTGGACGGGCAAGAGGCCGCCCTCCGTCGTCACCAACGATCCCGCCGGTTCGCATCACATCCGCGACTGGCGGATTCCGGGACGTGCAGACAGCGTCCCATTCGCGATCAGGGGCTTCCTCGGCTACGCGCCGCCTGCGGCCCGCACCGCGGACGGTGGCGGCTCTCCGACCGTCATCGTGGCCGTCGCGCTCACGGCGGTGCTGGTACTCGGCCTGGCGCTGATCCTTCTCGCGCGCCGACGAGCGCGCAGCACGGCATGAGAGGGAGCCCGCCGCCCCCGAGGTCGGCGGGCTCCCTCGTAGTCGAGCTAAGGCGACGGAACGAGCGTCGGACAGTTTGGCGCCGTTGCGCCGTTCGAGTCCGCGCAGTTGATGCGCCCGTCCGGGAACGCCTTGACCACTGGGCTGAGCGGCGAGTGCGCCGAGATGAAGTCGGCGACGTCGGCGTCCATGATGTTCTGCGTCGTGGCACGGCTGGCGAAGGCCGGGTAGCCGTCGCCACCGTTCGCCATGAAGTCGTTCTCGGCGATCTTGTACGTCGTCGCCGAGGTCAGGTCAACCGGCGTCGCCGTGCAGTTCCCCGAAGCGTCCGTCGTCACGGCCGACGTCACGCGGCTGCCCGCCGGCAGAGCGATGTCGTAGGTGAAGCAAAGGCCGGAGACCTGCGGGAACCGGCCGTCGACGTTCGGCATCCGCGAGACGCCGTTCTCGAGCATCGTCTTTAGCTCCGACCCGTTTACGTTGAGCGTGACGACGATGTTGCCGAACGGCAGCACCGTCAGCACCTGACCGCGCGTGATCGGGTACGGCGGAGGCGTGTACGCCGAGCAGAAGTCGTCCGGGTTGTCCGTCGTCGGACAGGTCAGGTCGGCGCGGAGCCCGCCCGAGTTCGTGATCGCGAACTTGACTCCCGTGGCCGCGTACTGGGTGCGCATCGCATCCGCGACCACGTTGCCGACCAACGACTCGCACGTCCGCCCCGTTGTGCCGCCGCACTGATCGGCGCGGGGGATGAATTTCGTCGAGTTGCCGATCGTGGTGTTCAGGATCGGGGCGAGCTGCGCGTTCAGAGCGTCGATCTTCGCCTGGATCGCAGGATCGGCGGTGATCCCGATGTCCCACGGCTTGTGGAAGTCCGCGGTCTTGTAGACCACGGTCTTGGTGCTCGTGTCGATGACGAGCCGGACGCGCGTGAAGCGGATGCCCTTGCTCCGGTTCTCGGTCACGAGCACCCCGTTCGGCCGGGTCGTCAGGACTTGGAAGTCGGTGTGGTCGCCGATCACCGCGTCGACGTTCTGGACGCCGTCGGCGAGATCGACCAGCGGCCCCGTCGGGCTCGTCAGCGTCCCCGCCGTCGCCCCGAGGTGGCCGATAGCAACGATGGTGTTGATCCCGCGTTGTCTCAGCCGCGCCGCTTCTGCGTTGACCGACGCGGTCGAGTCCTCGACGTGGAACGGCACGAGCCCCGCCGGGTTGATCAGGGTAGGGAGGTCGTCGTTCGAGAAGCCGACGATCCCGACCTTCACGCCGCCGAACGTCGTATCGAAGACCTTCGACTTCGACCACTCCGGCGGTGTGTTCCCGCCGGCGTCGACGATGTTCGACGAGACGTACGGGAAGCTCGCGAGCGGAATCAGCTCGGTGCGAAGGTACTGCTGACCACGGTCGAAGTTGTGGTTCCCGAGCCCGTCGAGGCCGATGCCCATCATGTTCATGAGCTCGATGGTCGGCTTGTCGCCGAAGAAGGCCGAGATGGGCGGGGTGGCGCCCACCGAGTCTCCCGCAGCGATCGTGAGCGAACCGTTGCCGGCCTCGTTCCGGTAGGCGTCGAACCACGGCTTCAGGAACGCGGAGCCGCCGATTGCGAACGAGGGGCCGACGGTGTCCGCAGTCTCGGACAGCGGGATCAGCTGGCCGTGGTAGTCAGAGATGTCGAGGATCACCACTTCCTTGAACTGGCCTGGAGTCGCGGCGAGCTGGTAGAGGATCTTGCCGCGCGCGTTCTGCGGCCCTGGGATCCCCATCAGGAACGCGACCGTTGGGGCAATGTCGATCGCCCGCACGCCCACGACCGGGTCCTGGTGCCGCACGCCGGGGCCGGCAGCGACGAACGTCGCGTGCATGTTCACGTTATGCGCGAGGTCGACGAAATCCGGCAGGTAGCCATGCTGGCCGAAGAACTGCGAGAAGGCGATCGCCTTCCCCGGTGTTCCCGCGTCCGACTGATAGGGCGGACGCAGCACGACCACGACGTCGCCGGACCTGTTCGGGTGCAAGGCGTCGCTGCCGTCGACGTTGCGCAACTCTTCCTTCTTCAGGATCTTCATGACGACCTGCTTGCCCGGGTTGGCCGGGTCGGTCAGGTTCTGGAACGCCGAGATCACGGCGGATCGCACCTGTTCGTACGTCGTGCCGGACGGAAGCGTCGGGTTGACATAGATCTGGATCGTGCCGCCTGCCCAGCATGCTTTCGTCAGGTCGGTCGCGGTACCGCCGCAGTTCGAGGCGGTGTTGCCGCCGCTCGCGTGCAGCGAGGTGCCGCCGATGGACGCATCGAAGAGCACCTTGCGTGCGTTGACCGCGTACCACTGCGGCGCGAAGCCGTGGTCGGACCCGGCGAACGTTGTCGGGTTGCCGCCCATCAGCTGGCGGGCCAGTGCGAGCTTCGCGTCCGCCTCGTGATAGGCGCTGCGGACGTAGCCTTCGCGGACCGCGATCCTATTGTCCTTGACGCCGTCGCCTTCGACGTCGTCGAAGTACGGATTCGGCGCGCCGTCCATGTCGGTCGGCGTGTACAGGGCCATGAACTGGTGCGAGAACTCGTCGGTCACCGGGAAGCCGACCATCGCAAAGTCGGTGTCCGGCTGGAGCGTTCCGAGGATGTAATGCATGACCGCGTCCGCGTATGCCCGCTCGAGATCGCGGCCCTGCTCGACGTAGGTGTCCTCGTCGATGATCCGCGCCTCGAGCGGCGCGAAGTCGGCCGCGACGTAGGTCGGCAGATTGTCGGCGACATACTTCTCGAGCCGGTCCTCGCCGGCGCCGCCTGCCGGGAGTGCGTTACACGCCGCGGTCGAACACGAGGCGATCACGCGCTCGACGGAGGTGAAGTAGAGCTTGAACGACGAGAGAGTGGACGACATCGTGATCAGCTTCACGTAGAAGCCTGCGGTCTGGCCGGCGCGGGCGCCGATCAGCCCGTCGCTGCCGGTGACCTTGATCTCCTTCCAGTCGCCTGCCCTCAACTCGGCCGACTTCTGGCTTCCGTCCTTGGCCGCACCGCTGCGGACGAGGATCAGGCGGTCGTAGCCGACGACGCCGTCGACGATGCTGTCGTAGACGTAGGCGTCGTAGACGCGGGTAGGGTTCTGGGCCGCGAACGTGGTCGCGACCGTCAGCACGGTCTGCTGTGCCGGCGCGGCCGGATCGCCTGCCGGCACGTTCGTCCATCCGGCCGCCGGCGCGAAGGCCGCGACCTGGTAGGAAATCCCGAACGCCGCCGCACCCGCCTGCTCGGTCGCATTCAGCGGCGCCGCGAGCACACCGCGGGTGGAGAAGAAGTTCGCGAAGTCGACGGTCGGACCCGCAATTCCTGCGGCACGCCCGCCGACCCAGTCGATCTGGGCGACCTTCTTCCCGGCCCGCTCGGCCGCGTTGGCGATCGTATCTGCCTGGAGGATGCCCGCGCCCGAGAACGACGTCCGGTTCGAGAACGCGTCACCGGTGCGGTGGAAAGTGTTGTTCGTCGAGCCGTGCTCGCTCGACCACGTGCCCGTGGCCATCGTGTACCAGCCGACGCCCGTGTTGGGCGGGAACGCCTGCAGCATGCCGTTGGCGCCCTTGACGCCCTCCTGCATCAGCCCGGCGTACGTCGGCATGGCCCCCTCGGCCGCGTACTTCTCCATCAAATCCGGCCGCATTCCGTCGGACGAGAACAGCAGCGTCTTCTTGGCGATGCCGACCACCTGGGCCTTGTCCGCGCGGGCGGTGCCCGTTCCGAGCGTGATCACCAATACGAGGGCCGCAGCGGCAAGCGCCGGCCCGAGTCGGCGTAGTTTCATGTCCCTCCTCGTTCTCCCCCTGGTCCGAACGGGCAAGAGGCTACAAGGATCGAGGCTTCTCTACAACGCCGTTCGGCTAGTCCCGCGGCACGAAGCCCATCCGCTCGTACATCGTCCGCAACGTCGGGGCCGACTCCGTACGGGCCTTCGCGGCGCCTGTTGCAAGCAGTCTTTGCAGCTCGCCTTCGTCGGCGCGGAGCTCGCGGAAGCGCGCCTGGATCGGCGTCAGCAGCTGGACGACCGCTTCGGCCACGTCCTCTTTGAACGGCCCGTAGCCCTGGCCGTCGTAGCGGCCTTCGATCTCCTGGAAGGTCTCCCCGGTCGCGACGGACATGATCTCGATCAGGTTCGAGATGCCCGGCTTCGCCCCCCGGTCGTGGCGGACTTCGCGCCCGGAGTCGGTGACGGCGGATTTGAGCTTCTTCCGGATCACGTCGGGCTCGTCGAGCATCCGCACGACGCCCTGCGCGGTCAGCGGCGAGCTCGTCGACATCTTGCTCTCCGGCTCCTGCAGGTCCATCACGCGCGCGCCCACCTCGGGGTACTGGCCCTCGGGCACCCGGAACGTCTCGCCGAACCGCGCGTTGAAGCGCTCCGCGACGTCACGCGCGAGCTCGAGATGCTGCCGCTGGTCGTCGCCGATCGGGACCAGGTCGGTCTGGTAGAGGAGGATGTCCCCTGCCATCAGCACGGGATACGTGAAGAGCCCAGCCGAGACGAATTCCTGACGCTCTCCTTTTTCTTTGAACTGCGTCATCCGTCCCAACTGCCCGTAGCTCGTCACGGCCGAGAGCAGCCAAGCCGCCTCGGCGTGCGCGCTGACGTGGCTCTGCGCGAAGATCGTCGACCGCTCGGGGTCGAGGCCCGTTGCAATCAGCATCGCGAAGAGATCGAGCGTCGAGTCGTGCAGCTCCTGCGGGGCGTACTCGGCGGTGATCGAGTGCAGGTCGACGATGCAGAAGAAGGCATCGCCCATTTCCTGGGTCTGTGCGTACTGGCGGAAGCCGCCGGCGTAGTTGCCGAGCGTCTTCGCTCCTGTGGGTTGGATGCCGCTGAAGATGCGCATGGTCGTGACTCCATTGTCAGGGATGGACCCCTGCGAGGTGTTGCCTACAGGGAAGGAACGGGGTGCGAGCGGGTGGGCTGTTCGGCGCTCTAGCGCACGCTCCCACCGCGCTCGCTGCGCCACGACCAAGCCCAGGTGCGAACGGTGGGAGACATTGCGTCCCAGGATAGAGGCGGTCCTGGAGTGCCGCAAGACCGTCACTACACTGATCGGATGGCCGTCAGCGAATCGACCTGGACGCCAGCCTCCTGGCGCGGCCTGCCCGTGTCGCAGCAGCCGGAGTGGCCGAGTCCTGAGCGCGCCGAGGCGGTCCGGGCGCGGCTGGCGAAGTTCCCTCCGCTCGTGTTCGCGGGTGAGGCGCGCGCGCTGACCGCCTCCCTGGGGAAGGTCGCGGAGGGGCGGGCGTTCGTGCTCCAGGCCGGCGACTGCGCCGAGTCGTTCCACGACTTCTCGGCGATCACGATCCGCGAGAAGCTGAAGATCCTCCTCCAGATGGCGGCCGTCATGACCTACGGCGCGACGCTGCCGGTGGTGAAGATCGGGCGGATCGCGGGCCAATTCGTGAAGCCGCGGTCCCGTCCGACCGAGCGGATCGGCGACGTCGAGGTCCCTTCGTTCCGCGGCCACATGGTGCACGACGACGCGCCGACGCCCGAAGCGCGGATCCCTGATCCGCAGCGCATGGTCGACGGGTACCACCAGGCGGCGGCGACGCTGAACCTCCTCCGTGCCTTCACCAAGGGAGGCTTCGCCGATCTCAACCAGGTGCACACGTGGAACCAGGAGTTCGTCGCGACGTCGGCCGAGGGTCGCCGCTATGAGGTGATCGCGTCGGAGATCGAGCGCGCGCTGCGCTTCATGGAGGCCTGCGGATTCGATCTGCGCGATGCGCCGCAACTGCACGAGGTCGACGTCTGGACGAGCCACGAGGGGCTGTTGCTCGACTATGAGGAATCGCTCACCCGCCGCGACTCGCTCACCGGCGACTGGTACGACTGCTCCGCGCACATGCTCTGGATCGGTGAGCGGACGCGCTCGCTCGACGAGGCACACGTGGAGTTCTTCGCCGGCGTGCACAACCCGATCGGCGTCAAGCTGGGGCCGGCGGCGACCGCGGAGGACGTGCTCGCGCTCTGCGAGCGGCTGAACCCGCGCCGGTCGCCCGGGCGCTTGACGCTGATCGCGCGCATGGGCGCGGAGCGCGCGTTCGAGCTGCTGCCGCCGCTGTTGCGCGCGACTCGCGCAGCCGAGCATCCGGTCGTCTGGATCTGCGATCCGATGCACGCGAACATGCGCCGCACGGCGACCGGCCGCAAGACGCGTCACCTCGAGGACGTGCTCGGCGAGATCGAGGGCTTCTTCGCCGCCTGCCGCCAGGAACGCGTCTGGCCCGGAGGAGTGCACCTCGAGTTCACCGGCGAGGACGTCACCGAGTGCATCGGGGGGTCCGAAGAGGTGCTCGAAGAGCAGATCGACGCCCGCTACATGACGCTGTGCGATCCCCGCCTGAACGCCCGTCAGTCGCTCGACCTCGCGTTTCGCGTGGCCGAGCTGATGCGCACCGTTTAGTCTGGTGCGCCGCCTCGCAATCGTCGGCACCGGGCTGATCGGAGCCTCGATCGGGCTGGCGGCGAAGCACGCCGGTGTCGCGGAGGTCGTTGGCACCGATGCCGACGAGGAGTCGATCCGGATTGCGCTCGACCGCGGCGCGATCGACGCTGCGGCGGACGACGTCGACGCGGACCTCGTCGTCGTCGCGGTGCCGGTGGCGCAGCTGCCGGCACGGGTGCGCGACGTCCTCGAGCAGACGCGCGACGCGACCGTGACCGACGTCGGTTCCACGAAGGGCGCCGTCGTGGCAGCCGCGGGCGGGGACGCACGTTTCGTCGGCGGGCATCCGGTCTGCGGTTCCGAGGCCCGGGGCCCGGCGCACGCCAACGGCGAGCTCTTTCGCGGCGCTACGTGGTTCCTGACGCCCATGGCGTATACCGATCCCGATCGCTACCGCACGCTGCACGGGTTCGTCTCCTCGCTCGGTGCGCAGCCGGTCGCGATCGATCCGCGTGCCCACGACCGGCTCGTCGCGATGACGTCGCACCTGCCGCACGTGCTCGCGAACGTGGTGCTCAACCAGGCCGGCGCCACCCGAGTCGAAGGGCACGACCCGCTGGCGGCGGCGGGCGGTTCGCTTCGCGACATGACGCGGGTCGCGGGCGCCAACCCGCGCATCTGGGTCGACATCTTCCTCGACAACGCCGGCGCGATCCGCGAGTCGCTCGCCGAGCATCGGCGCCGAATCGAGCAGGTAGAAGACGCCTTGGCGCAGGGCGACGCGGGCTACCTCGCCCGCTGGATCGCGGAAGCCGCCGGTAACCGGCGCACGATGCTGGCCGACGCGTATCCCGATGCGACGGACCTCTACCGCGTGCGTGTGCACGTTCCCGACCGGCCGGGCGTGCTCGCGGGCATCACGCAGGCTCTCGGCGCGGAACGGATCAACATCGAGGACTTCGAGCTCCGGCACGTTTCCGCGGAGCGCGGCGGCACGCTGATCGTCCTCGTCACCGGCGCAGAACAGGCGGAGCGAGCGGCGGCGCTGCTCGAGGCGCAGGGCTACGGGGTCGTGGTGTCCGCGGTGGAGGAGTCGTGAAGGTCGAACCGGCGGCGGCGCTCGTCGGCGATGTCGCCGTTCCCGGGGTGAAGTCGATCGCCCATCGCGCGCTCCTGCTCGGTGCGGTCGCCGACGGCGAGTCGACGATCGCGGGTTTCGGCCGCTCGGACGACACGGAGTCGACGATTCACGCATTGCGCCAGTTGGGCGTGCAGATCGACGAGGAGAGCGACGACCGCATCCGCGTCCAGGGCGTCGGTCTGCGCGGCCTGCGCCCGCCCGGTTCGGCGATCGACTGCGGCAACGCCGGCACGCTCATTCGCCTCCTCGCCGGCATCCTCGCTGGGCAGGAGGGCGAGTTCACGCTCACCGGCGATCCGTCGCTGAGCGCGCGCCCGATGGAGCGGATCGCGGACCCGCTGCGGGCGATGGGCGCCGAGGTGCACACGACCGACGGCCATGCGCCGATCACCATCGTCGGCGGCGCGCTCCGGCCGATCTCCTACCGGTTGCCAGTCGCGAGCGCGCAGGTCAAGTCGTGCGTCCTCTTGGCGGGTCTGTACGCCGACCATGGCCCGACGGTCGTCGTCGAAAAGGGGACGCCGACCCGCGATCACACCGAGCGCATGTTGCGGGCCATGGGTACACATGTGGAATCGTCGCCGCGAGAAGCGAGGGTCTGGCCCGTCGAGCGCCTGGATCCGCTCGACGTCGACATGGCGGGTGACTTTTCCGCCGCGGCGCCGTTCCTCGTCGCGGCCGCGCTTCTGAGCGGGAGCGAGCTGCGCGTGCACGGCGTCAACCTCAATCCGACGCGCACCGGGCTGCTGGACGTGCTCGAGCGGATGGGCGCACGCATCAGTGTCTTCAACCGGCGCAGCCTCGGGGGCGAGCCCGCGGGTGACGTCGAGGTGCGTCCGGCGGAGCTCGTCGCGACCGAGGTCAACGGCGGCGAGGTGCCGCTCCTGATCGACGAGCTGCCGCTCGTGGCGCTCGCCGCCACGCATGCGCGCGGAACCACGCGTGTGACCGGCGCCGAGGAGCTGCGGGCGAAGGAAGCCGATCGGATCACGCACGTGGTCGAAGGACTGCGGGCGCTCGGCGCCCGCATCACCGAGCGGCCGGACGGCTTCGAGGTGATGGGCGTCCCGCACCGGCTCCGGGGTGGGCGGCTGAGCGCGCACGGAGACCACCGGCTCGCGATGCTCGGCGCTGTTGCAGGGCTCGCGTCGCAGGAGGGCGTGGACGTCGAGGACGCCGAAGCGGTCGCTATAAGCTTCCCCGGCTTCTACGAGCTTCTGGACTCGGTGACTCGACGATGATCGTTGCGATCGACGGCCCCGCAGGCGCGGGAAAGAGCACGGTCGCCCGGCAGCTCGCCGAGCGGCTTCGCTTCCGCTACCTCGACACCGGGGCGATGTATCGCGCATTGACCTGGCTCGCGCTGCAGCGCGCCTACGACCTGAGCGACGGCGCGAGGCTCGGCGAGCTTGCGCGCGAGAACCCCGTGAGCTTCGAGGACGAGCAGCGTGTGTTCATCGCGGGCACGGACGTCACCGCTGCGATCCGGCGAACGCAAATCGACAGGATGGTTCCGGTCGTCGCGCGGCACCCGGCTGTGCGCGAGGTGATGCGCGTGCGGCAGCGAGAGCTCGGCGAGCAGGGCGACGTCGTGATCGAGGGGCGGGACATCGGCACGGTGGTCGCGCCGAACGCGCAGGTGAAGGTGTACCTCGTCGCGGATCCCGGGGTGCGTGCGCAGCGGCGTAAGGCGGAGCGGCCGGAGATCGGCAGCGACGCGCTCGCCACCGACCTGCGCCTGCGCGACCAGAGTGATGCGGCGCGCATGCGTCCCGCCGAGGACGCCGAGTTGATCGACACGACGAGCCTCGAGGTCGCCGACGTGGTCGACCGAATCGAGGAGCTCGTGCGCGCCCGCCAGCCCGCATGACGGCCGTGAACTCCGGCGACACCGCCTGGGCGCTGGGCCGGGTCTACATGGGGATTCCGGCGCGGCTCGCCACGCGGGCGCGCGCGTTCGGTCTGGAGCGCTTTCCGGGCGAAGGCGGCGTCGTGCTGGCGGTGAATCACTTGCACTGGATCGACATCCCGCTGATCGGCGTGCTCTCGCCGCGCACGATCAACTTCGTCGCAAAGGTCGAAGCGCTTCGCGTGCCCGTCCTCGGCCGGTTCATCCGCTGGCATGGCGCGCTCGCCGTGCGGCGCGGGGAGTCAGACCGCGAGGCCGTGCGGCTGATGCGCCAGGCCGCACGCGAGGGCCGCGTGCTCGGCGTGTTCGTCGAGGGGACGCGACAGCGCAGCGGCCAGCCCGGAAAATCGCAGCCCGGTGCGGCGATGGTTGCGATCCAGGAGGAGGTGCCGGTGCTGCCGGCGGCGATCTACGGGACGCAGTACTGGCATCCGTGGAACTTCGCGCCGTGCTCGGTCGCGTTCGGCCATCCCCTCGACTTCTCGGGCCTGCCCAGGAACGGCCGTGGCTACCGGGAGGCGACCGAGGTGATCGAGCGCACGATCCACCGCCTCTTCGACTGGCTCGCCGACGTGCACGCGCAGGGCCGGCCCAAAGGATTGACGCCGCCGTGACGAACCCTCAACCACCCTCAACCGTGCCTGGCACGGGGACGGGGCTGTTGGGGACGGTGGCGATCGTCGGCTTCCCCAACGTCGGCAAGTCGACGCTCGTCAACCGCCTCACCGGCACGCGCGCCGCGGTCGTACACGAGACGCCCGGCGTCACGCGCGACCGGAAGGAGTTCATCTGCGAGTGGCAGGGCGAGCGCTTCGCGCTGCTCGACACGGGCGGCGTCGACATCGCCGACCAGACGCCGATGACTCGCTCGATCGCCGACCAGGCGCGCGCAGGGATCGAGGAGGCCGACCTCGTCCTGTTCGTCGTCGACGCAAAGGTCGGGATCACGCCGGGGGACGAGGAGATCGCCGACATCCTGCGGCGCGCGCACAAGCCGACGCTGGTGCTCGCGAACAAGATCGACGATCCGAAGCAGGACCCGCTCGCGCTCGAGTTCCACAGGCTGGGACTCGGCGACCCGATTCCGATCTCGAGCCTCCATGGTTACGGGACGGGAGACCTGCTCGACGCGATCGTCGAGCTGCTCCCAGGGGGAGGCCGCGCCGAGGTCGGTGCAGACGCGATCCGCGTAGCGATCCTGGGCCGCCCGAACGTCGGCAAGTCGTCGCTGGTGAACGCGATCCTCGGGCAGGAGCGGGTGATCGTCTCCGACCAACCGGGAACGACTCGCGACCCGGTGGACACCGTCTTCCGCCGCGGCGACACCGAATTCGTTCTCGTCGACACGGCCGGCATGCGCCGCAAGCGCCGCCAGCGCCAGGGCATCGAGTACTACTCCGAGCTGCGCGCGCTGGAAGCCGCGGAGCGCGCCGACATCGCGCTCGTGCTCGTCGACGCGACCGAGGGAGTCGTCGACCAGGACCTCGCCGTCGCCGACGTCGCGCGCAAGGCGATGAGCTCGACGATCGTCGTCGTCTCGAAGTGGGACGCCGGCATCGTGTCGCTCGAGGACGTCCGTCCGCGCCTCGAGTCGCGCCTGCGGCAGCGTCCGCCGATCCTCGCGGTCTCGGCGAAGACCGGCCGCGGCATCCAGCGGCTGCTCGATCGGATCGAGGCGCAATTCGAGAAGCACTCGTCGCGCATCCAGACCGCCGAGCTGAACAAGTTCCTGCAGGAACTGCGCGACGAGCGGCAAGGGCCGTCGCGGAACGGCCGCCGGCTCAACCTTCTCTACGGGACGCAGATTCACGAACGGCCGCCGCGCTTCCGCGTCTTCGTGAACGATCCCTCGCTGATGACGCGCGACTACGGCTACTGGATCGAGAACCGAATTCGCGATCGCTTCGAGCTGGAGGGCGTGCCGGTCGCGATCGACTTCGTGCGGCGGGCATGAACATTCACGTCGTCGGCGGCGGCTCGTGGGGAACCGCGTTCTCGCGCCTGCTCGCCGAGCACGGCCACGAGGTGACGCTCGCCTGCCGCGACCCCGAGCAGGCGCGCGTGATCCGCGAGACGGGACACAATCCGCGCTATCTGCCCGACGTCGACCTGTCGGGGATCGCCGCTGTCGCGGGGGACGAGGCCGACCTCGAGTCGTCGGACCTCGTCGTCTTGGCCGTGCCTTCGAAGGCGTTTGCCGACGTAGCCGCGTCGCTTCCGGGCGAGGCGCCGGTGCTGTCGCTCACCAAGGGGCTCGACCCTGCAACCGGCGACCGGCTCTCGACGAAGGTGATCGGCCGTCCCGTCGCCGTTTTGTCCGGTCCGAACATGGCCGAGGAGATCGCAGCCGGGCTGCCGACCGCCACCGTGATCGCTTCCGAGGACGAGCAGCTGGCCGACGAGCTGCAGCAGGCGATCAACTCGCTGGTCTTCCGCGTCTACGTCAATCCGGACGTGGTCGGCGTCGAGCTCTGCGCTGCGGCCAAGAACGTGATCGCGCTGGCCGCGGGCGGTGTCGACGGGCTCGGCCTCGGCGACAACGGCAAGGCCGCCCTGATCACCCGCGGACTGGTCGAGATGGCGCGCCTGGGCGAGGCGTGCGGCGGCCGCCAGGAGACCTTCTCGGGCCTCGCCGGAATGGGCGACCTGATCGTCACGTGCGAGTCGCGCCACGGGCGCAATCGCCGCGCCGGCGAGCTGATCGCGCGTGGCTCGACGCCGGAGGAGGCCGTGGCGGAGATCGGGCAGACCGTCGAAGGCCTGATCACCGCGCCGGTCCTGCGTGACCTCAGCCACCGGCTCGGGATCGAGCTGCCGATCACCGAGGGCGTGTGCGCGGTGCTCGAGGGGAACGTCCCGCTCGCCGATCTCGCCGAAGGCCTGATGGGGAGGCGGCCGACAGGGGAGTGACCTAGCATGAGCTGGATGCGTCGCATCGCGCTTGCAGCTCTCTGCGCTCTTTCCCTTGTAGGTTGCGGGGGCTCGACGAGCGGCAGCGCGACGGGCACCGCCTCGGGCGCCGAGGTCGCACCCGCGGACGCGCTTGCCTTCGTGTCGATCGACACCGACCGCAGCTCGAGCCAGTGGAAGCAGGGCGACGCGCTGCTGGAGAAGTTTCCGATCCGCAAAAGGCTCGTGGCGGAGATCGAGCGGGCACTTGCGGAGGAAGGCGTCAGCTTCTCCCGTGACGTGCTGCCTGCCCTCGGGCCCGAGCTGGACATCGTCGTCCTGAAAGGTGCCTCCGGGACGGGGCCGCAAGTCGTGGGCATGACCCAACCGCGAGACGAGCAGAAGCTCGAGGCGTTGCTCGGGAAGTCGAAGGAACGGACGTATCGCACGAAAGTGGGCGACTGGACGGTCTTCTCCGACACGCAGCAGGCGCTCGATGCGATCACGAAACGCGATGGAAATCTCAGCGACTCGAGCGAGTTCGCAAACGCGATGGGCGAGCTTCCCGAGGCCGCGAACGCAAAGGCGTACGTCAACGGGTCGAGCGTGCGATCTGTTCTGCCGACCACGGCAACCGGCCCGCTGCCGGTCGGGTCTCTGAAATGGCTCTCGCTCGGATTGTCATCCGAAGACGCCGGTTGGAAGCTCGGCGGCGCGTGGAAGTCGACAGAGGACAGCGGGGTCAATTCCTTCGAACCGACGCTGCTCGACAAGGCCCCCGCCGGATCGCTCGTGGTCGCGTCCTTCAAGGGCAACGACCAGGCGTTCACGCAACTGCGCGACGCGCCGGGCGCGCAGGAGTACCTCGGCCAGCTGCAGCAGGCGCTCGGCGTCGGCTTCGACGACCTGACGCGGCTCTTCTCGGACGAGGGCGTGCTCTACGTGCAGAAGAGCGCGCCGCTCCCCGAGGTGACGCTGATCCTGAAGGAGAAGGACGCCTCCGCGGCGATGCGGACGGTGAACACGCTTGCGGCGCGGGCGGCGACCTTGCTCCGCGCCCAGCTGACCGAGACGAACGCTGCCGGAACGGTGAAGAAGCTTTCCTTCGACCGGTTCGCGATCTACTACGGAATCGACGACGGCAACCTCGTGGTCTCGGACTCGATCGCCCCCTTCGGCCGCAAGGTCGACTCGACGATCGAGGACGACCCCGTGTTCGAGGAGGCGAAGGACACCGCCGGCCTGCCCGACGAATCGGCTGGTTTCGCCTACGTGAACGTCCAGGAATTGGTGCCCGTGGTGGAGGGTTTCGCGCAGGTCTCGGGCGCGACCGTGCCGCTCGACGTGTCGGCGAACCTCGCTCCGCTACAGAGTTTTCTCACCTACGCGACGGCGGCCGACGACGTCTCGAGGTTCGGCGCGCTGCTGCGGGTGCGGTAGAAGCGGCGTTCTTGTTTCGCTACCCTCCCGAGTCAATGTCAGTGCGCGACTTTCTCTTCACGTCGGAGTCCGTCACCGAGGGGCACCCGGACAAGATCGCCGATCAGATCTCGGACGCGGTGCTCGACGCAGTGCTGCGGGACGACCCGAGAGGACGCGTCGCCTGCGAGACGCTGATCACCACCGGCCTCGCCGTCGTCGCCGGCGAGATCACCACCGAGATCTACGTCGACGTGTCGAACCTCGTCCGGGAGACGATCCGCAAGATCGGCTACACGGACTCCGAGTACGGCTTCGACGCGAACACGTGCGGAGTCGTCGTGGCGATCGACCCGCAGTCGCCGGACATCGCGCTCGGCGTCGATTCGTCGTACGAGGTGCAGCACGACCCCGGCGACGACGATCCTCTCGACAAGGTCGGTGCCGGCGATCAGGGAATGATGTTCGGCTACGCGTCCAACGAGACCCCGGAGCTGATGCCGCTGCCGATTCTGCTTGCGCACCGGATCTGCAAGCGTCTGTCGGACGTGCGCAAGGCCGGTGAGGTCGGCTATCTGCGTCCGGACGGGAAGGCGCAGGTGACGGTGCGCTACGAGGTCGACGAGCACGGCCGGCAGCGCCCGGTCGAGATCGAGCGCCTGCTCGTCTCGACGCAGCATGCGGAGAACGCGGACGCCGACCTGATCAAGCAGGACGTGATCGAGAAAGTGCTGCACCCTGCGCTGCCTCCGCACCTGTACGACGAGAAGCGTCTCTACTCGGACCGGGACTTCGTCTACGTCAACCCGACCGGCAAGTTCGTGATCGGCGGCCCGATGGGCGACACCGGGTTGACCGGGCGCAAGATCATCGTCGACACGTACGGCGGCGCGGGACGGCACGGCGGCGGCGCGTTCAGCGGCAAGGATCCGACGAAGGTCGACCGCTCGGCCGCCTACGCGGCGCGGTACGTCGCCAAGAACATCGTCGCGGCCGGTCTCGCCGACCGCGCGGAGGTGAACGTCGCGTACGCGATCGGAGTCGCCCATCCCGTGTCGATCGCGGTCCAGACGTTCAACACCGAGCGCGTATCGCCCCAGAGGATCGAGGACGCGATCCGCGAGGTCTTCGACCTCCGGCCCGCCGCGATCCTGCGTGATCTCGACCTGCGGCGGCCGATCTACCTGAAGACCGCCGCGTACGGCCATTTCGGTCGCGACGATCACGACTTCACATGGGAGCGCGTCGACAAGGCACAGAAATTGCGCCATGCCGCCGGTCTGAACGGTGAAGTCGAGCTGCCGGAGGGTGCGAATGCGCAGCCGCCGGTGGCTGCTGCCGAGCTGCACGACGCGTAGCGGCTTCGCGCCGCTGCGTCAGCGCTCCGGCCGCACGAACAGCCCGGCCGCTGCCTTCTCGCCGATCGCGCGCTCGGCGCCGTTCAGCTTCACCGTGAACTGCCCCGCTTCGGGCTGCGCGGCGCGGACCTCGAGCGGCTGGCCTGGGACGAGCCCTTCGTCGTAGAACCAGTGCAGGAGGTCGCCGTCATGCTCCGCCAGCCGCACGATCGTCGCCCGGTCGCCGGCGCCGAGCTCGGCCAGCGCCTGGAGCTCCTGGTTCTCCTGCTGCTCGAAATCCGGGTCGACCGGCCACCCGTGGGGACAACGGTCGGGACGGGACAGCCGCTCCCACGTGCGCTCGACCATGTCGTCGGAGAACGTGTCCCCGAGCTCGTCCGCGTGCACGTGCGCCTCCGCGGCGGTGTAGCCCATGAAGTCCGTCAGCAGCCGCTCGATGATCCGGTGCCTCCGCACCACGTGCTGCGCCCGCTCGCGTCCCTTCGCAGTGAGCAGCGCCTCCTTCCGCGAGCCGCGCTCGATCAGCCCTTCCTTCTCCAGCCGTTTCAGCATCTCGCCGGCCGATGCGCGGGAGACGCCGAGCATCTCGGCCACGCGCGATGCGAGCGGCAACTGTCCGCCCGGCGGCGTGTACTCGCCGATCGGGAAGGCAAGGAAATAAATGGTCTCCAGATAGTCGTCGACGGAATGACCCTGCGCCATTGCTGCGCGCAGCGTACCCCTGACACCTCATGTAAGGTAACCCTTACAACGCTTCGATGAGCACCGCCCAGACCCTCATCCTCGGCGCGATCGCCGGCTTCACGATCTTCCTCGGCCTGCCGATCGCGCGCATGCGCAACGTCTCGCCGGCGCTGAAGACGCTCCTCGCGTCGAGCGCGACCGGGATCTTGATCTTCCTGCTCTGGGACGTGCTCAGCCACGGGGTCGGCCCGGTCGAGGAGGCGATCGAAGAGCACGAGTGGAGCGAGGCGGTCGAGCTCGTGCCGCTGCTGGCTGGTGGCTTCATTGTCGGCCTGATGGGTCTCGTGTACTACGACGCGTGGATGAAGCGGCGGCGGCAGAAGGCGCTGCTCGGTCCCGGCGCGGCCTCCGAGGCCGAGTTCGCCCGCCGCGCCCGCTCGCTGGCGCACCTTTCACCGGCGCGTGCGCTCGCCGTCTTCATCGCGACGGGCATCGGCCTGCACAACTTCGGCGAGGGACTGGCGATCGGCCAGGCCGCAGCCTCTGACGAGGTCAGCCTAGCGCTCGTGCTGATCATCGGGTTTGCCCTGCACAACGCGACCGAGGGCTTCGGGATCTGCGCGCCCCTCCAGGGAGAGGCCGACCCTCCGGGTTGGGGTTTCCTCGCCCTCCTGGGCGTCATCGGCGGGCTGCCGACGTTCCTCGGCACGGCGCTCGGACAGGCCTGGGTCAGCCAGTCCGTTTCGGTCGCCTTCTTTGCTCTTGCCGCGGGCTCGATCCTCTATGTCGTGATCGAGCTGCTCAACGTCGTCCGCGGCGCCGGCGCGAAGACGATGGTCACCTGGGGGATCATCCTCGGCCTGTCGCTCGGCTTCGCGACGGACTTCTTCCTGGAGGCCGTCGGCGGCTGACCCTAGGCTGGCCGGGTGACTCGGCTGGCGTCCATCTATCCGCTCGTGACCGCGCGCGCGCTGGCGCGACCGTTCACCTACTCCGTGCCCGAGGAGGCGCGTGTCGGGTCGGTCGTCGAGCTGCGCTTCGGCAATGCGCGGCGCCGTGGCCTCGTTGTCGCGCTCGACGTCGACGCGCCGCGCGGAGTCGAGGTCTCGCCGATCGAGCGCGTGGTGGAGGAGCTCCCTCCGGCGCTCGTCGAGCTCGCGCTCTGGGTGGCCGACTACTACGGATCGACGCCGGCGCGAGCGCTCGCGCTCGTCGCGCCGGTGAAACGGCGCGCGCGCGGCGAGCGGCCGCTGCCGGCGGAGCGCGAGGCGTTCGGCGGCGAAGCTGAGCCCGCAACGTTGTCGACCTCGCAGCGCGCGTCGATCCGCCGGATCGTCGAGGCGATCGACTCGGGCGGCGGCGCGAACATGCTGCTCTACGGCGCAACCGGCAGCGGCAAGACGGAGGTGTACCTGCAGGCGTGCGCGGCAGCACTCGAGCGAGGCCTCGGCGCGATCGTGCTCGTGCCGGAGATCGCGCTCACGCCGCAGGCGCTGGGCCGGTTTCGAACGCGCTTCGGCGATCGTGTGGCGGTGCTGCACTCCGCGCTCACCGAAGCGGAGCGACGCGACGAACGGGGTCGGATCGAGAGCGGCGACGCGCGCGTGGTTGTCGGCGCACGCTCGGCGATCTTCGCGCCGGTGCGGGGTCTCGGCCTGATCTGCGTCGACGAGGAGCACGACCCGTCCTACAAGCAGGAGTCGGACCCGCGCTACGACGCGCGCACGGTGGCCGCGAAGCGCGCCTCACTCGAGCGGGCCGTCGCCGTCTTCGGGTCGGCGACGCCGCGCCCGGAATCATGGGCGCGCCTCGAGCGCCTCGAGCTCGGCGGACGGATCACCGGCAAGCTGCCGCCGGTGCGAGTGGTCGATCTGCGGCGGGAGCAGTCGTACCCGCTCTCTTCTCCGCTTCTCGCGTCGCTCGGCGAGCTCGCGGAGCAAGGAGGCAAGGCGATCCTGCTGCTGAATCGGCGCGGCGTCGCTCCTGCCCTGCACTGCCGCGCCTGTGGAACGACGCTGCGCTGCGTCAACTGCGACGTCGCGCTCGTCCTGCACCAGGGAGGGACGCTGCGCTGTCACCACTGCGGCTGGTCGGAGCCCGAGCCCGAGCTTTGTCCCGTGTGCGCTTCGGCGGAGCTCGCGCGGATCGGAGCCGGGACGCAGCGGCTCGAGCGTGAGCTCGAGGCGTCGGTGCCCGAGCTCGAGCGCTTTCGGCTGGACGCGGACACGGTCGTCAAGCGAGGCGTCGCGGACGTCCTCGCCCGTTTCGCGCGCACAGAGCGCGGTGTGCTCGTCGGCACGCAGATGGTTGCGAAGGGCCACCACTTCTCGGGCGTTGCCTTCGCAGCCGTGATCGACGCCGACACCGGCCTCGGGCTGCCCGACTTCCGTGCCGAGGAGCGCACGTTCCAGCTCGTCACCCAGCTCGCCGGGCGTAGCGGGCGCGATGCGCCCGGGCGCGTGCTCGTCCAGACGTTCCAGCCCGATACGCGCGCGATCGCGCACGCGGCGCGTCACGACGTGGCGGGCTTCCTCGCCGAGGAGCTCGAGCGCCGGCGCGAGCTCGGCTATCCGCCCTTCCGGCATCTCGTGCGGATCGTCGTCGCAGGGCCCGAGCCCGGGCGGCCGGAGCGTGTGCTGGCCGAGCTGAAAGCGGAGCTTCCCGGCGACGTTCTCGGCCCTGCGCCGCTGCTCAGATTGCGCGGCCGGTACCGCGCCCAGCTCGTCGCCAAGACCGACCGCCCGCGCGTCGTCGCCTCCAGCGCTGCCCGTCTGTTCGCCGCGGCCGCGCCTGCGATGCGTCGCGACGGGTTGACCGCAGTCGTGGACGTCGATCCGCAGGGCCTCTGACATACACTGGCCGGCGTGACGCAGGAAGTCGAAGGTGAAGTCCGTGTGGATGAGAAGCTCGACGCCGAGGCGCAGGCTCGGCGCCGGCTTGCGCTCGCGCAGATCCGGCAGTACCCGGATCCGGTGCTGCGGATGAAGGCGCGCGAGGTGACCGAGTTCGACGACGACCTGCGCTCACTCGTCGCCCGGATGAAGCAGCTGATGCAGGAGGCGCAGGGTGTCGGCCTCGCCGCCAATCAAGTCGGGATCATCCGCCGTGTCTTCGTGTTCCAGCGCGGCGAGCGTGGCGAGGACGGCGACGTCATCGCCGTTGTGAATCCGGTCATCGAAGCCGGTGACGAGACAGAGGTGGATGACGAGGGGTGCCTCTCGATGCAGGGTGTGACGGTCCCGATCGAGCGTCCGACGACGGTCACGCTGACCGGCAAGGACGAGACGGGCGCAGACTTGAGGCTGGAGCTCGAGGGACTGCCCGCACGCGTCGTGCAACACGAGCTCGACCACCTCGACGGGACGTTGATCCTCGACCGCACGACGCCGGAGGCGCGGAAAGAAGCCCTCGGCGTGCTGCGGCCGAGGCCGATCCTCATCGGCTAGTCATGCCGCCGATCGCCGTCGCCGCGACGGCCCCGTTCGGCGCCGATGTGCTCGAGCGGCTGGCGCGCCGGCATGAGATCGCATTCGTGTTGACGCGCCCCGACGCGCCGGCGGGGCGCGGACGGAGGCTGGTTCCTCCGCCGGCGAAGGTGGTCGCCGAGCGGCTGGGCCTGCGCGTTCTGCAGCCGGAGCGCCCCGAGCTCGACGATGTGGAGACGGTCGTGCTCGCCGCCTACGGATTGCTGATCCCGCAGTCGCTGCTCGACCGCGCGCTCTGGCTGAACGTGCACCCGTCGCTGCTGCCGCGCTGGCGCGGCGCCGCGCCCGTGGAGCGCGCGATCATGGCCGGCGACCGCGAGACGGGTGTGACGATCCACGAGACGGTCGCGGAACTGGACGCGGGCCCGATCGCGGCGCAGGCGTCCTTCCCGATCGGGGACGACGAAGACGCGGGCGCCGTGTTCGCACGCTCCGCCGAGGTCGCTGCCGATCTGCTCGAGGGCGTGCTGGTGAACCCGAGCTTCGAGCCGCAGCCCGATCAGGGAGTGACCTACGCCGACAAGATTCGCCCGGCCGACCGGGAGCTCGATCTCTCCGATCCGGAGCAGGCGGCGCGCGTCGTGCGGGCGCTTTCGCCGCACATCGGAGCCCGGGCGACGTTGCACGGCCGCGACGCGATCGTCTGGCGTGCGCGCGTGGAGGACGACGAGTTCGTCCCCGTGGAGGTGCAGCCGGCCGGGAAGCGGCGCATGAGCTACGACGAGTTCCTGCGCGGGCTGCGATGAGCGAGTGGGCGCGCTACTACGCGGCGACAGGCAGCGACCCGCGCGAGACGTTGCTCGAGGCGCTCGACGCCTTCGAGGAGGCGGGGCTCGCGGTCGACCTCGGCTGCGGCAACGGCCGGGACACCGTCGAGTTGCTTGGACGCGGCTGGCGCGTCGTCGCGATCGACGCCGAGGAGGAGGCGATTCGTCTGTTGCGTGAGCGAACCGGAGACGACCCGCGACTCGAGACGCAGGTCGCGCGCTTCGAGGATGCGACCTGGCCCGCCTGCGACCTGGTGAACGCCAGCTGGGCGCTGCCGTTCTGCTCCGGCGAGCACTTCGCCGGACTCTGGGGCCGAATCGTGTCCTCGCTCGGGCGCGGCGGCCGGTTCTGCGGCCAGCTGTTCGGCGACCGTGACGAATGGTCGCCGGACGAGGAGATGACCTTCCACACACGCGATGAGGCGGAGTCACTGCTCACGGCCTTCGACGTCGAACGCTTCGACGAGGTCGAGGAGGACTCGAAGACGGCGCTCGGCGAGCCGAAGCACTGGCACGTCTTCAACGTGATCGCGCGCAAGCGATGAGCGTCTCTCCCGCGCGTCGCGCCGCCTACGAGGTCGTGCGGCGCGTGTTCGAGGAGGATGCGTACGCCGACCGAGCGCTTCGCTCGGCCGTCGAGGGTTTGGACGAGCGCGAGCGGGCGTTCGCGCAACAGCTTGCGTACGGAACCGTGCAGCGCGTGCGCACGCTCGATCATGCGATCGACACGCTCGGGAAACGCCCCGTGCGGAAGCTCGACCCGCCGGTGCGGGCGTCGCTCCGGCTCGGTGCGTATCAGCTCGGCTTTCTCGACGTTGCACCCCACGCCGCCGCGAACGAGTCCGTGGAACTCGTGCGGGGGGCGGGACTGGAGCGCGCCGTGCCGTTCACGAACGCCGTGATGCGCCGCCTCGCCGAGGGAGTCGGACGGCTGCTCGCTTCGCTGCCGGAAGGGCCGCTGAAGCACTCGTACCCCGACTGGATCTTCGACGTGTGGCAGCGCGACTTCGGGCCGGAAGGTGCGTTGTCACTGATGCGCGCGCAGAACGAGCCGCCGGAGCTCGTCGTGCGCGGCCAAGTCGAGGACGGTGAGCAGACCGACGTTCCCGGGGCGTATCGCGTAGCGCGGGTCGACGAGCGCGCGCTCGCCGAAGGTCGAATCTGGCCGCAGAGCCGCGCGTCCCAGCTCGCTGCGCTCGCGGTCGGCGCACGGGACGGCGAACGGATCCTCGATGCGTGCGCCGCTCCAGGCGGCAAGGCGACGATGCTGCGCGGTGAGGTGACGGCGATCGAGGTCAACGATGCGCGCGCCCGTGAGCTCGAGGAGAACGCACGCCGGCTCGGTGCGATGAACGTCCACGTCGTGCGCGCCGATGCGACGCAGCTTCCGCCCGAGCTCGGCAGCTTCGATCGAGCGCTCGTCGATGCTCCGTGCTCCGGCCTGGGTGTGCTGGCCCGCCGGCCCGACCTTCGCTGGCGTGCGAAACCTCTGCCGGAGCTCCAGCTCGCATTGCTGCGTGCGGCGGCCGAGCGCGTCCGGCAGGGAGGGGTCGTCGTCTATTCCGTCTGCACGCTCAACGCCGACGAGAACGAGGCGGTGGTGGATGCCTCCGGCCTCGAATCCGACTCGACGCTGGCCGCGGAGTGGCCGCACTACCGCCATCCCCGCCGCCCGGAGTTCTTGCTCACGCGCCCAGACGTGCACGGAACCAGCGGATTCTTCGTCGCCCGCCTCAGGGTTTAGTGTCCTCGGGCTGTGGGGTGGCGGGATTGGATCCGGACGGTCGAGGTCGAGCCGTCGCTGTACGCGGCCGACTTCTCGCGGCTCGGCGATCAGGTCGAGACCCTGCTGCGAGCCGGTGCCCGCGTGTTCCATTTCGACGTGGGCGACGGCAACTTCGTTCCCCCGGTGACGATCGGGCCGATCGTGCTCAAGTGGATCGCGCCGATCGTGCACGGCCGCGATGGAGCGATGGACTGCCACCTGATGGTCGACAACCCCGAGCACCATTTCCCGGAAATCGCCCAGGCCGGCGGTGACAGCGTCACCTTCCACTACGAGGCGGTGGAAGACGCGCAGCGAACGCTCGCGGTCGCGCGCGAGCATGGGCTCGAGGCCGGGCTCGCGTTCAATCCGGAGACGGAGCCCGAAAACGTCGCTGCGGTCGCGGAAGGATTCGATCTCGTGCTCTGCATGAGCATCCATCCCGGATACTCCGGTCAAGAATTCATGCCGGACGCGATCGACCGCGTGCGGCGGCTACGGGGGCTCCTGCCCGACCAGACGCCGATCCAGGTCGACGGAGGAATCGCGCTCGAGAACATTCGTCACGTGTACGAGGCCGGAGCGTCGCTGTTCGTCGCCGGCACGAGCATCTTCGGGCGCGAAGATCTCACGCGCTCCTACCGCCGCTTGGTACAAGCGTTGGCGTGAACTTCATGGAGCGTGCGCTTGCGCTCGCCGCGCGTGGGCGCGGGACGACGTATCCGAATCCGCTCGTCGGCGCGGTACTCGCCCGTGGCGATGAGGCCCTCGGCGAGGGCTGGCACGAACGTCCGGGAGAGCCGCACGCCGAGGTGCACGCGCTGCGGGCCGCCGGCGAGCGCGCGCGCGGTGCGACGCTCTACGTGACGCTCGAGCCGTGCTCGTATCACGGGCGCACGCCACCCTGTGCCGACGCGCTGATCGACGCCGGAGTCGCTCGGGTCGTCGTCGGCTCAGTGGATCCGAATCCGCAGGTTCACGGTCAGGGGATCGCGCGAATGCGCGCCGCAGGCGTCGAGGTCGACGTCGAGGATCTCTGGGAGGCGCGCGCGCTCAACGCCGGGTACTTCTCCGTGCACGAGCGAGGACGGCCCTGCGTGATCCTGAAACTCGCGACGACACTGGACGGCGCCGTCGCCGTTTCCGGCCGCCGCTGGATCACCGGCGAGGAGGCGCGCCGACGCGTGCACGAGTGGCGCGGCTGGGTCGACGCCGTCGCGGTCGGAATGGGCACCGTCCGGACCGACGCACCACGGCTCGATGCGCGCGACGTCGACGCGCCGAAGCAGCCGCGGCGGCTCGCGTTCGGGAACGGACCGCTGCCGGAGGATTCGGAGTTGGAGCTGAGGAGCGGTCCACTCGACGAGGAGCTGCGCAGCCTCGCCGAGGAGGGGGTACAAACGCTGTTGCTGGAAGGCGGGCCGACGCTCGCAGCGGCATTTCTCGAGGCGGATCTCGTGGACGAGGTGCGCTGGTTCGTCGCACCACTCGTCGGCGGCGAGCCGAAGCTGCCGCCGCTGGCTCGTGCAGTCGAATTGAAGCGCGTTGCCTCGGAGCTGGCCGGGGTGGACATGCTCGTTACCGGCTATGTGCACGATCCGTGACAGAACCTTGACTGTTGCTCTAGTCAGACGAGCTCGACCAACTTGACTAGAGCAGCCGCTTCAGCCATGTCGTTAGCCTTGATCCATGTTCACCGGCATCGTCCGCGAGCGCGGGACAGTGGTCTCCGCGGAGCCGACCGAAGCAGGCATGCGCATCCTGGTCGAGGCGCCCGAAACGGCCGGGGGGACGGTCGTTGGAGACTCGATCTCGATCGACGGGGTCTGTTTGACGGCGACCGATGTCGTCGACGGGCGGTTCGCATTCGACGCCGTCCCTGAGACGCTGTCGCGCAGCACTCTTGGCCGCCTCGAGGTCGGCGGGCAGGTGAACCTGGAACCGGCGGTCCGCGTCGGGGAGCCGCTCGGCGGCCACTACGTCCAGGGACACGTCGACGGCGTCGGACGCGTTCGCGGTGTCGAGCGCGAGGGCGAAGGCCTCCGCGTCACGGTCGAGGCGCCGGCCGACTTCCTTCGCTACTGCGTCGAGAAGGGCTCCGTCGCGATGCAGGGCGTGTCGTTGACGATCGCCGAGCTGCACGAGGACGCATTCACCGTGGCGCTCGTGCCGCACACGCTCGAGGCGACGACGCTCGGAACGCTGGTCATCGGGGACGCGGTGAACCTCGAGGCGGACGTGCTGGCGAAGTACGTCGAGCGGCTCACGCGGCGATGAGGCTGGAACCGCTCTACGACATCCGCTTCTGCTATCCCGAGCACTATTTCGTCGAGACCAGCGAGCAGCTCGGCGTTTTCTTCGCGGAGGGCCGTTGCGAAGGTGCGATCGCCGGGCGCTTCCGCGGGATGAACCATCCACGGGTTCGCACCGACGACGTCTATCTCCCGGATTTCCAGGGCGTGATCGAAACCGACGACGGAGCCCGGCTGGTGTTCGACATCCGAGGCTTCGGGCGCCCGCGCGACTACGGCCGCGAGGTCGTCGGGACGATTGGCCACGCGACGGCCGACAATCGCTACGCGCGGCTCAACGATGCGCTTTGCGTCTTCGCCGGCGAGGCGCGCGACAAGGAAATCCGACTCGAAGTCGCGGAATTGATCTGGGAACCACTCTCCGGCTGACGCTCGCTACGATCAAATCGATGGCGACAGCGACCAAGACCCCGTTCGCGACGATCGAAGAGGCGATCGAAGAGATCCGCAGTGGTCGTTTCGTCGTTGTCGTCGACGACCCCGACCGCGAGAACGAGGGGGACCTCGTGATCGCGGCGCAGTTCGCGACGCCGGAGGCCGTCAACTTCATGGCCATACAGGCGCGCGGCTTGATCTGCCTCTGTCTGACCGAAGAGCGGTGTGACGAGCTCGGCCTCCGCCAGATGACGGAGAACAACGAAGCACCGCTCGGCACGGCGTTCACGGTGACGATCGAAGCGCGCGAAGGCGTGACGACGGGCATCTCCGCGCACGACCGCTCGCACACGATCCAGGTCGCCATCCATCCCGAGTCGACCCCGGACGACCTGGTGCAGCCCGGCCACGTCTTTCCCCTTCGCGCCAAGCGCGGCGGCGTCCTCGAGCGCACCGGCCAGACCGAGGCCGCCGTGGACCTCGCGCGGCTCGCCGGACTCACTCCGGCGGGCGTCGTCTGCGAGGTGATGAACGAGGACGGGACGATGGCGCGGGTTCGGGACCTGATCCCGTACATCGCTCGTCACGGCCTGAAGATGATCACCGTCTCCGATCTCGTCGAGTACCGCCGCCGCACCGAGCGGCTGATCGAGCGAACTGCTCAGGTGCGCCTACCGACCGAATACGGCGAGTTCACCGCCTACGCATACAAGGAGACGCTCACCGGCCGCCCCCACGTAGCGCTCGTACGCGGCCACCTCGACGGAGCGGAGAACGTGCTCGTGCGCGTCCACTCGGAATGCCTCACAGGCGACGTCTTCCATTCGCTGCGCTGCGACTGCGGCGAGCAGCTCGAGCGCGCGCTCACGCGCATCGCGTCGGAAGAGCGCGGTGTGCTCCTGTACATGTCCCAGGAGGGGCGCGGGATCGGCCTGCTCAACAAGCTGAAGGCGTACGAGCTCCAGGAGCAAGGCCTCGACACCGTGGAGGCGAACCTCGTGCTCGGGTTCCCGGAAGATGCGCGCGAGTGGGGAATCGGCAACCAGATCCTGAACGATCTCGGATTGACGACGATTCGCATCCTCACGAACAACCCACGCAAGCTCGCGGGCTTCGACGGATTCGGCCTCCGGGTCGTCGAGCAGCTTCCGATCGAGATCACGCCCAACGCCGAGAACCGCCGCTACCTCGCCGCCAAACGTGAGAAGCTCGGCCACCGTCTCCACCATCAGGGAATCCGGATCGAGGACGAATGAGCAAGAGCTGGCCGGGCCGCCGGCACGAGCAAGCCGACGAAGAAGCGGAGCGCGAGGAGCCGCAACTGGAGGCCGTCGCAGCCGAATCGGAAGAGCACGAGCATGCGGCCGGCGACATCGACGTCCCCGACGACGTCGACGTCCTCGAGGGCGATGTGGGGCCGACGCGCCGCCAAGTCGCGATCGTCGTGTCGAAGTTCAACGGGGAGATCACCACGAAGCTCCTCACTTCGGCTCTCGACGAGCTCGAGCGGATCGGAGTCGACCGCGACCGGCTGACCATCGTCCCGGTTCCCGGTGCCTTCGAGTTGCCGCTGGCCGCGATGGCGTTGGCGAAGACGCGCCGCTACGTGTGCGTGGTCGCACTCGGCTGCGTCATTCGCGGTGAGACGCCGCACTTCGACTACGTGGCGGGCGAAGCTGCCTCCGGCCTTCAGCTGGCGGCGCTCGAGACCGGAGTCCCGGTCGCCTTCGGTGTCCTCACGCTCGAGAACGCCGGGCAGGCCGAGGCGCGGGCCGGCAAAGGTGCCGAAGCAGTGCGCACGGCGCTGGAGATGGCCGACCTGTTCACGCAGCTGCGCCAGACAGCGGCTGCGCAGTCCTAGTCAGCTACACTGGCCGCCGCTCATGTCGAAGGTCTGCGCAATCTGCGGGAAGAAGCCCGGATTCGGCAACAACCGGAGCCACTCGATGGTGGCGACGAAGCGCCGCTTCGACCCGAACCTCCAGCGCGTCCGGGTACTGCTCAAGGGCAAGCCGACCCGCGCCTACGTCTGCACGCGCTGCCTCAAGGGCAACAAGGTCCAAAAAGCGCTCACGTAACCCCATCGCAGGCCGATGCGGTCTAATGAGACCGTGGAGGCCTCGGCGCTCTCCTCTTCTCTCGGACGCATCACCATCGCCAGCGACGTCGTCGCGCAGATCGTCGCGCACGTCGCAGCCGAGGCATACGGCGTCGTCGACATGGCCGGCGGGCGGCTCGCCCGGCTTCGAGGACGCCGCGGGATCGAGATCGGACGGGACGGCGAGGCGGTCACGATCGACGTTCGTGTCGTCGTCGAATATGGGCTCAACCTCGCCGAGGTGGCGTCGACGCTGCGCAACCGGGTCACCTACGAGGTAGGGCGACTCACCGGCTTGCAGGTCGCTTCGGTCGAGGTACACATCACGGACGTGCGGAGATCCGCGTGACGCTGCAGCTCGAGGCGGCGCGCACGCTTGCACACGCCGCGCTCGCCTCACTCGAGCGGAACCGCCGCCGAATCGACGACCTCAACGTCTATCCGGTGCCCGACGGGGACACCGGCACGAACATGACTCTCACCGTTCGCGCGGCCGTCGAGCAGATCGACGCGACAAACGCCGCCGATCTGGCGACGCTCGCGCGAGAGCTGACGCGGGCGGCGCTGATGGGCGCGCGCGGGAACTCCGGCGTCATCTTCTCGCAGATCCTGCGCGGCTTCGCGGACGTGATCGCAGAGGCGGAAGCGCTCGACTCGCCGACTCTTGCGCGTGCGTTCCGCGGCGCGTCCGACGCCGCCTACCGCGCCGTGCGCAAGCCGGTCGAAGGAACGATGCTCACGGTCATCCGCGAAATGGCGGAAGAGGCGGAGCTGCACACCGACGAGACCCCGCGAGTGCTGATCGCCGCCGTCGTGCGGCGCGGTGCGGACGCCGTCGAGCGCACACCGCAGTTGCTCGACGTCCTGCGTAACGCCGGCGTCGTGGACGCGGGGGGCGTGGGCTTGCTCGAGATCGTGCGCGGCATCGCGGCTGCCCTCGCGGGCGAGCCGTTGCCCGAGCCGCCTCCCTCGGAAGAGCTGACCCTCGACGCGGTGCACCAGGAGCTCTCGCGCTACCGCTACTGCACGGTCTTCGTTGTCGAAGGCGAGGGGCTGGACCTGGACGCAATCGAGAACCAACTCGAAGCGCTCGGCGACTCGCTGCTCGTCGTGGGCGATCCATCCGCGCTGAAGGTGCACGTGCACACCGACGATCCCGGCGTTGCACTGTCGATCGGCTCCGCGGTCGGCGTGCTCGAGGGAATCGAGATCGCGAACATGCACCGCCAGACGGAGCAACGGGAAGAGCGCCTGTTGCACGTCGTCACGGACGCGCCGCCCGCCCTGACCGAGGTCGTCGCCGTCGTTGTCGGCGAAGGCAACAAGGCGCTGTTCGATTCGCTCGGCGCCACGCAGGTCGTCGCGGGCGGCCAATCGATGAATCCGGCCGCTTCGGAGCTCGTCCAGGCGATCGAACGGACGCAGGCGCCCGAGGCGATCGTGCTGCCGAACAACTCCAACGTCGTCCTCGCCGCGGAACAGGCGCGCGGGCTCGCAACAAAGCCTGTGCAGGTCGTTCGCACGACGTCGATCCCTGCCGGACTGGCAGCGCTCGTCGCGTTCGATCCCAACGCTGATGCGGAGGCGAACGTCCGTGCGATGGAAGAGACCCTCGCCTCGGTCGCGACGGGGGCCGTGACGGTCGCGTCCAAGGACGCGACCCTCAACGGGCTTGCGATCAAGAAGGGCGATTTCCTCGGTCTCGCCGAGGGAGAGCCGATCGCATCGACCGGAACGTTCGACGAGGCCGCGGACGCCGTGCTCGCGACCCTGCTCGCCGAGCCGCGCGGCATCGTGACCCTGCTCACCGGCGAGGAGGCCCCCAATCTCGAGGCGGTGCTCGAGCGCCTGCGGAGCGAGCACCCCGACGTGGAGGTCGAGGTGCACCAGGGCGGCCAGCCCCATTACCAACTCCTGCTCGGGGCGGAATGACCGGCCGGCGCCCCGTGCCAGGTATGTACCCGGTACGTGCCAGGTACGTACCGGGTACCGGGCGCCGTTAAAGTCCGGCCCCGTGGCCGGCGACGAGCCAATCAGGATCGTCATCGTCGAGGACAACAAGGTCTTTCGCGAGGCGCTCGAGCTGCTGCTGGGGCTTCGCACCGACCTGAAGGTCGTCGCCACCGTCGCCGACGGCGAGGAAGCGGTCCCGGCCTGCAAGGAGCACTCCCCCGACGTCGTGCTGATGGACTACCGGCTGCCGGGCCTGGACGGCGTCGAGGCGACGCGCGCGCTCCGCGCCGCCTGTCCGGAGGTCGGCGTCGTGGCCCTGACCGCATCTGCGAACCGAGCCGAGATGCAGGCCCTGCACGATGCGGGCGCGGTCGCCTGCCTCACGAAGGACCAGGAGCTCGAGGAGATCGTCGCCGCGATCCATCTCGCCGCCGGTCGCGCGTGAAGCTCGGCGCGGCGAACACCGCGATCGTCGTCGACTCGACCGCCGATTTTCCCGAGGCGCCGCGGCGCTACCCGAACTGGCGCATGGTCCCGCTGTACGTCCGCTTCGGGGACGAGAGCCGCAAGGACTACGTCGAGATCAGCCCCGACGAGTTCTACGCGCGCCTGCGGACGGCCGACGAGCTGCCGACGACCTCGCAACCGACCCCCGGCGACTTCCTCGCAACCTACGAGGCGCTGGCTGACTACGAGCGGATCTACGTGCTGAACATCTCGGCGACGCTCAGCGGCACGCACCAGAGCGCGGTCACGGCCGCGGCCGAGGTTGGCGACAAGGTCCGCGCGATCGACACGGAATCCGCGTCGGCGGCGATCGCCATACTCGGGCTCGCGATCCAGCGCCGGCTCGAGCGCGGCACGAGCGACGAGGAGATCGACGAGCTCGTCGCGCGCTACAAGAGCGACGCGGGCCTGCTCTTTACCGTCGACACGCTCGAGTTCCTGCAGAAAGGCGGCCGCATCGGCCGCGCCGCGGCCTTCGCCGGCAATCTGCTGAACGTCAAGCCGATCCTCACGATCAAGGACGGTGAGGTGCTGCCGTTGAAGCGCGTACGCGGCAATCAGAAGGCCGTACAGGAGTTCGCGCGCGCCTTCGACGAGGCGACGACCGATTCGCCGTCGCTCCGCGTCGGCATCGCGGCCGCCGATGCGCCGGATCGGATCGAGACGTTGCGCAGGCTCGTTGAAGACCTGCGCCCGCACGCGCAGATCGAGGTCGCGACAACTCTCGGCCCGGTCGTGGGAACGCATGCGGGGCCGGGAACCGTGGGCTTCTTCTGGTTCGACGATCCCGAACGCCCCTGACCGGCCGGCGGAGCCGGCCTCCGCCGACGGCTCGGCCCGCTGGCCGCGCTCCAACCGGCGGTCCGTATGTCGATACTGTCCCGCCGGTTTACACACGCCCAGCGGCCGTCAGGAACGTTCGGGCGACGAGTCGGTTCCCGTCAGCTCACACGGATCCGTGGGTCGATCACCGAATACAGCAGGTCGACGATCAAGTTCGCGCAGATGATGCAGAGCGTCGCGAAGACGACGATTCCCTGTGTCACCGGCAGGTCGAAGGAGCCGATCGCGTTCAGGGCCGTCTGACCCAGGCCCGGAAGCGAGAAGACGGTCTCGGTGAAGATCGCTCCGCCCAGGAGGGCGCCGACGTCGAGACCCAAGATCGTCACCACCGGCAGGAGAGCGTTCCGAAGCACGTGCTGGGTGACGACGCGCGACTCGGACGCGCCCTTCGCACGCGCGGTCCGCACGTAGTCCTCGGATTTCGTCTCCATCACGCTGGCTCGGATCAGCCGGACGTACAGCGCCGCATAGAGGACGGCGAAGGTCATCCAGGGGAGCACGAGGTGATACGCCCACTGCACCGGGCCGCCGCAGTCGGTCGCCGGATTGAAGAAATCGCAGTAACCGGTGATCGGCGTCCAGCCGAGCTTGAACCCGATCACGTACGCGAAGATCAGCCCGACCCAGAAGGAGGGCGCGGAGACCCCGATCAGCACGAACACCATCGCCACCCTGTCGACGAGCGATCGCGGCCGGAGTGCGGAGAGGATCCCGATCGGCAGCGCGATCGAGAGCCAGAGGATCGCGCCGCCCGCCACGAGCGAGCCGGTCACCGGCGCGGCACTGAGCACAGTCTTGTTCACGCTCTGCCGGTTGACGTAGGAGCGGCCGAGGTCGTGGTGGTACGTGAGTTTCCAGAGGAAGCGGGCGTACTGCTCGTACACCGGCCTCTCGAGACCGAGGTTGTGCGACGCGAGCTTGATGCACGTCGGCGTCGCGCGCTGACCGCAGGCGAGCTTCGCCGGGTCGGCGGGAATGAGGAAGAAGATGATGTACGTGATCATCGTGATGACGACAAAGAGCACCGCCGCCCAGAGCACGCGCCGAATCAGATAGCGGAACACCGCCGTCCTCCGTGACCTCGTTGACGCGCACATAGACGCGGGACGCGTTTGCGCGGTTTGTTGCGCTCTCGTTAAGCGTCCGTCCGCTCGCTGTTCCTATACTCGGAGCGCCCTGCCCGCGACCGCGACAGCGACCGGCTTTGCAGGCCTGGTCGAATCCGAGGCCTGGACCCGCACGCCTGCGGCACCGCGGCCGGAACGACTCGACGCGGCCGTCGACGCGCTGCCCGGCGTCGGTCCGTCGGTGCGGACGAAGCTTGCGCGACTGGGTCTGAGAACCGTCCGGGACGTGCTGGAGTATCGCCCGCGCGACTATCAGCGGCCGCTCGGCGAGACGCCGATCGCACAGCTGCGTGTCGAGGAAGAGGCTGCTGTCGCGGGCGTGATCCGCTCCGCCACGCTCCGCAATGCGCGTGGTCGGATGACGATCTTCAAGGCGATCGTCGAGGACGACTCGGGAGGAGTCACGGCAACGTGGTTCAACCAGCCGTGGCTCGAAGGCAAGCTCACGCCGGGCACGAAGGTGCGTCTGCGGGGCGTACTGCGGCGGCGAGAGTTCAACGTCAAGTCGTACGACGTTGGGGAGATGTCGGCGACGGCGGACTTCGCGCCCATCTACCCCGCAAGTGAGGAGCTGCCCGCGAACCGGCTCCGCACGCTCGTCGAGCGGGCGCTCGAACGGGTGCGTGACGTCCCCGATTCGCTGCCCGCCGAGCTGAAGGCGCGCGAGTCGCTGCCATTGCGCCGCGACGCCCTCGTCGCGCTGCACCGTCCGCGAACGCTCGCGGAGGCCGAGCTCGGGCGCGCCCGACTGGCCTTCGACGAGCTGCTCGTCCTCCAGCTGGGGATCGCGCGCAGCGTCCGCGAGCGCGAGGCGGCGGTCGCTCCCTCGCTCGACGCGCCCGGTGAGCTCGTCGCGCGGTATCGGCACGCGCTGCCGTTCGCACTCACCGAGCACCAGGAGCGCGTGATCTCGGAGATCGACCTCGACCTGGAGCGCCCAACGCCGATGCAGCGTCTCCTCCAAGGGGACGTCGGCTCCGGCAAGACCGTCGTTGCGCTCTACGCGCTCCTCCGGGCGGTCGAGAGCGGCCGGCAGGGCGCGCTGATGGCGCCGACGGAAACGCTTGCCGAGCAACATTTCCTCACCATCGAGTCCCTGTGCCTCGAGCTGGGCGTGCGCGTCGCGCTGCTCACGGGCTCGGTCAAGAGCGAGCTCGACACGGACATCGTCGTGGGAACGCACGCACTGATCCAGGAAGGCGTCGAGCTGCCGCGGCTCGCCGTCGCCGTCGTCGACGAGCAGCACCGCTTCGGTGTCGAGCAGCGGCGTGCCCTCGTCCAGGGACGAGCTCCGCACACGTTGCACATGACGGCGACGCCGATTCCGCGGACGCTCGCGCTGACGGTCTACGGCGACCTCTCCGTGAGCGAGATCTCGAAGCCGCCGGCGGAACGGAAGCCGATCGTCACCGCCTGGGTGACGGCAGAGCGGTCGTCCGATGCGTACACGCGCCTCCGCAAGCACCTCGACGCGGGGCGCCAGGCGTACGTCGTCTGCCCGCTGATCGAGGAGTCGGAGACGTCGGTCGCGCGCGCCGCGGAGGCGGAAGCCGAGCGGCTGCGCCGGGGCGAATTGCGCGACTACCGGGTCGGCCTGCTGCACGGCAGGCTGCGCCCCGCGGAGCGACGGGAGTTGATGGCTCGTTTCAAGGGGCGTGATCTCGACGTCCTCGTCGCGACGACGGTGATCGAAGTGGGCGTCGACGTCCCGAACGCGACGATCATGATCGTGCAGGAGGCCGACCGGTTCGGGCTCGCGCAGCTGCACCAGCTGCGGGGGCGCGTCGGGCGCGGCGCCGAGCAGTCCTACTGCCTGCTGATTTCGCGCGCGCGCCAGCAGCTCACGGATACCGCCGTGGAGCGGCTGGAGGCGCTCGTCTCGACGACGGACGGGTTCGAGCTCGCGGAGAAGGACCTCGAGCTGCGCGGGGAGGGCCAGCTGCTGGGAACGCGCCAGTCCGGGCTCTCCGATCTGAAGTTCACCAAGCTGCGCGCCGACCGCGAGCTGCTGGAACGGGCCCGCGAGGCGGCGAGGAGTCTCGGCGACGTCGCCGGCCCGTTGTCCGACGAGGTCGAGCTGAGGTTCGGACAGCGCGACGTCGCCGCGTAGCGTCAGGCGCCGCCCCGGAGGAGCAGGATTCGCGGGTGCGCATCATTGCCGGAACGCATAAGGGCCGTCGCATCAGCGCGCCGCGGGGACGCACGACGCGGCCGACGTCCGATCGCGTCCGCGAGAACGTCTTCAACCTCGTCGCCGCGTGGGTCGAGGACGCGGACGTGCTCGACCTGTATGCGGGCTCCGGCGCGATGGGGATGGAGGCGCTCTCCCGCGGCGCGGCGCGCGCAACGCTCGTCGAGAGCGAGGTCGAGGCCTGCCGCACGATCAACGACAACCTCGGCAAGCTCGGCCTCGACGCGACCGTGCTCTGCCAGGACGTCGCGCGCTCCCTCGCGACGGAGACGCGCACCTACGACCTGATCTTCTGCGACCCGCCGTACGACGGGTACGAACGCCTCGCGCCGCAGCTCGCCCGCCACCTGCCGCGGCTGCTCGCCGAGGATGGCGTGCTCGTCCTCGAGACCTCGTCGCGCGCGCCCGAGCCCGAGCTACCTCTGGCGCAACGAACGTCCCGCCGCTACGGCGCCGCTCGGATTACGCTGTTTCAGCGGTATGAGCTGGAGCAGCGTGAACGCCCGACTTGACGTGTCGCTCTCGCGTGTCTCACGCGTTGCTGGCGGTGCGGGGCCGGAGGGCACAGTATGAGGAATACGGGCCCGCAGAGCACCGTGCCGCCAGCGACGCGAGGCGGCGGCGGAGCCGGGCTCCGCCCGGCGGGAGCCGTCGCCGGTGAGAGGCGCGAGCCGTGCTGACGGCCATCTATCCGGGCACGTACGACCCCGTGACGAACGGGCACATCGACGTGATCATCCGCGCAGCGGCGATCTTCGACCGGCTCGTCGTCGGCGTCGTCGGCGCGCCGCGGCACAAGCAGCCGATGTTCTCGCTCGACGAGCGCGTGGGGTTCCTGCGCGAGGCGACCGCGCAGCTGGAGAACGTCGAGGTCGACGTTTTCTCCGAGCTCGTCGTCGACTTCGCGCGCAAATGGGAGGCGAAAGCGATCGTCAAGGGCCTGCGCGTGATCTCGGACTTCGAATGGGAGTTCCAGATGAACCAGCTGAACCGGACGCTCGCGCCGGAGATCGAGACCGTCTACGTGATGGCCAGCCCCGCGGTTTCCTTTGTTTCGTCGAGCGGAGTGAAGGAGATCGCTGCCTTCGGCGGAAACGTGGACGAGCTGGTCCCAGAGGCGGTCGCCCGCCGCTTCAGGGAGCTTCATCCAAACGGTAGACCCGGGACCCCAGAGAACCCGGCTGAGTAGACTTCCTCGCGCCCCTGGCCGGCGACGGCTCCCGCCGGGCGAAGCCCGGCTTCGCCGCCGCCTCGGCCCGCTGACGGCACGATGCTCTCCGCGCCCGTATGTCGATACTGTGCGCTCCGGCCTCGCACCGCCAGCGGGCCGCCAGGAACGCGAGGGACCGTGTCGAAGCAGAGATGCCTATGAACCCGACTACACTTCTCGCCTGATGGACGTACTCGTTCTCATCGACAAGCTCGACGACCTCGTGCACAACGCGAAGGCGGTGCCGCTGACCGACCAGGTGCGTATCGACCGCGAGGAGATCTACGACATCCTCGACCAGATGCGCGCCACGATCCCCGAGGAGATCAAGCAGGCCCGGTGGATCGTCAAGGAGCGCCAGGAGATGCTGGCCGAGGCGAAGCGCGAATGCGACCGGCTGCTCAACGAGGCGCGCGAGCAGGCCGTGCGGGAGGCCTCGCAGACGGAGATCGTCAAGCTCGCCGAAAAGCAGGCGCAGGACATCATCGACCAGGCTCGGCGCGAGGCGCGCGAGACTCGCCTCGAGATGGAGGACTGGGCGGACGGCATCCTCTCGACGCTCGAAGTCAACCTCGACAAGTTCCTCGGCGCCGTCAAGCGCGGCCGGGAGCGGTTGCAGGAACGCTCACAGGAACACGTGATGCCCGCCGGCGTCGGCGCAGACGACGAGCAGCCGTACTGACTTGTCCCTCTCTTCGCTCGCGCTCGGGGCGCGCCTTCGGCGTGCGATTGGTTGGCGTTTCGGGGAGCTCTGGTGCTCGGAGGTTGGTGAGCAGCGCGGCTGAGCCGCGCCGCCGGTGAACGGCGAGCACGACCGTTAAACGGTAACCAGCTGGGCGCCCTGGCCGGCGCAGACTTCGCGCGCGGTCTCGACGAACGCTCGCGCGGCGGGCGTCCGGTAACGGTCGCGATGCCACGCGATTCCGATCACGCGCGGCGGTAGACGGTCCGCCATGTCGACGATCTCCAGGGTGCCGTCGCCGGGCTGGAGCGTCAGCCGCGGGACGAGTGCAACGCCGACGCCTGCAGCGACGAGGCCCTGCACGGTGCCGTTGTCGTCGGAGCGGAACACGACGTTCGGCTCGCTGTTTCGCCGCAGCGCCGTCTCGACCACGGCGGTCGTGCGGCACTGGCGGTAGCTGATCAGCGGATGCTCTCCGACCTCGCGCAAGGTCGGCGGCACGTCCCGGCCGGCCAGCGGCGAATCGTGCGGCACGATCAGCACGTAGGGGTCGACGAGCAGCTCCTCGGCTTCGAGCGGCCGCCCTTCGGCGATCGGCAGCATCACGAACGAGAGGTCGACGTCCCCGCCCTCGACCAGCGTCTCGAGTTCGTCGTCGCTGACCGACTCGCTGAGCTGGACGTCGATCTTCGGCCATGCCTCCTTGAAGCGCCGGACGACAGCGGGCAGGATGCGGGCGCTGACGCTCTGGTAGCTGGCGACGCGAAGCTTTCCGGCCGCGCCCTCCGAGAACGCCGCGAGGTCGGCCTGGGCCGCGTGCATCCGCGCGACGATCGCCTCCGCATGGCGGAGCAGGAGCTCGCCGGCTTCGGTCAGCGAGACAGCCTTCGGCCCTCCCGGGCGTTCGACGAGGCGTTCGCCGACCGCGCGCTCGAGCGCCTGGATCTGCTGGCTCACGGCCGATTGGGTGTAGCCGAGCTGGATCGCCGCCCGGCCGAAGGAGCCCTCGCGGGCGACGGCCTGGAGAGCGAGCAGATGGCGAAGCTCGACGCCAAGGAGACGATCAGTTTCCATAATGGTTCCCATCATAACATTGATTTGTGCTAATAGACCTTCTGGCCGATTATGAAGACATGTTCCTTCTCGTTGTAATCGGAGTTCTCGCCTTCTTCCCGCTCGCAGTGCTCTACGGGGTCGATTCTCGGCCTCACGACACACGCGGGCGCCGCTGGCTCTAAGAGCCGGGATGCGGCTGCGGATCGCCGCGGCTCTGGGGACGGTCTACGTCCTCTGGGGCTCGACGTATCTCGGCATCCGGGTCGCGATCGACGACCTGCCGCCGCTGACCATGCTGGCGATTCGCTTCCTCGTTGCCGGGGCGCTCCTGTACGCCTGGGCCCAGCGGAAGCACCCCGCTCCGGACGTGCGGGCGTGGGCGAGCGCCGCGGTCATCGGCACGGGGCTCCTCGCCGTCGGCACGGGCGCGGTCGCCTGGGCGGAACTGCATCTCGACACCGGGCTGGTCGCGCTGATCGTCGCGATGGTGCCGCTCTGGTTGGCGCTGCTCGATCGCACCCGGCTGTCCGGTCTCGCGGCCGTCGGCCTGGCACTCGGCTTCGGGGGCGTCGCCGCTCTCGCCGGCCCCGGCTCCGAGGCGTTCACTCCGGCGGCGCTGGTCGTCGTCGTCGGGACGCTCGGCTGGGCCGGCGCCTCGATCCTCTCCCGCAATGCGCCGGTGGCGCCGAACGGGCTCGGGGCGGCGATGCAGATGCTGTGCGGCGGCGCCGTCCTCGCGCTCGCCGGTGCGGCCCGCGGAGAATTCACCCAGGTGCACATGCCGTCGTTCGGGGGCATCGCCGCGGTCGCCTACCTCGTCGTCTTCGGGTCGCTGGTCGCCTTCACGGCGTACACGTGGCTGTTGCGGAACGCGCCCACCTCGCTCGTAGGGACGTACGCGTTCGTCAATCCCGTGGTCGCCGTCCTGCTCGGAACCGTCTTCCTTGGCGAGGCGCTGACGCTGCGAACACTCGTCGCCGGTTCGGTGATCGTGGCCGGGGTGGCGCTGATCGTTGCGGCGCCCAAGCGAAGGTACGCTGGGCGTCATGAAGTCGTTCAACCTGCGCTCGGTCAAGCTCCGGTCCGGTGAGGAGTACCGCGACGAGGTAGAGCTCGAGCTGACGCCGCTCGAGTACGGCGGCCAGCGATACGTCCCGGTTCCGGACACGGTTCCGGCTGAGCTCGTCGTGTCCCGAGCGTCGACGGGTACCGTCTTCGAGCTCCGCTTTCACGCGCGCCTCCATGGACCGTGCTACCGCTGCCTCGGCGACGCGGTCGTGGACATTCCCGCGGACGCGCGCGAGTACCAGGCGACGAGCCCGGGGGAGAGTGACGAGCTGCGGACGCCGTACGTGGACGACGACAAGCTCGACCTCAACTCGTGGGCTCGGGACGCGATCGCGCTCGCGCTGCCGCAGCAAATCCTGTGCCGGGCGGATTGCGCAGGACTGTGCCCGGTGTGCGGCAAGGACCTGAACGTCGAGCCGCACACGCACGAGGAGGAGCACACCGACCCGCGCTGGGGCGCGCTCGCCGAGCTCCGCGACAAGCTCTGACCCGGTACGTGCCAGGTATGTACCCGGTACCGAGACCTCCCGTTTCGGACATGTCCGCCTGGGAAGGCGGCGACCGTGGCCAGGGTCGCGATCGTCACGGGTTCGGACTCAGGGATCGGCAAGGCAACTGCCGTTCAGCTCGCGCAGGATGGGTTCGACGTCGGAGTCACCTGGCACAACGACGAGGACGGCGCCGGCGACACAGTTGAGCAGGTTCGCGCGCAGGGTCGCCTTGCCGAGGTGCGCCGGCTCGACCTGACGCGTCTCCCCGATGCCGCCGGTGTGATCGACGAGCTGGCGGATGCACTCGGCGGCGTCTACGCGCTCGTCAACAATGCGGGCATCTCGAAGCAGGCGCCCGCGCTCGAACTCTCCTACGAGGACTGGCGCGAGACCCTCGCCATAGATCTCGAGGGAGCGTTCCTCTGCGCGCAGCATGCGGGCCGCCGGATGGTGCGAGCCGGAAACGGCGGGCGGATCGTCAATGTCACCTCGGTCCACGAGCACACGCCGCTACCGAAGTCTGTTGCGTACGTGGCGGCGAAGCACGGCCTGGGAGGCTTGACGAAGCAGCTGGCATCCGAGCTGGCACGGCACCGGATCACGGTCAACTCGGTTGCGCCCGGACTGGTGGCGACGGCGATGACGAACATGGAGGACGTCGACGTCGAGACGGTCGACAGGCCGAAGATCCCCGCAGGCCGGCCCGCCGACGCGCGCGAGATCGCGAGCGCGATCGGCTGGCTCTGCTCGGACGGGGCGAGCTACACGACGGGCGTCTCGCTCGTCGTCGACGGCGGCTTCCTGCTCACGAATCCGTCCTACGACCCTGCCGAAGCGTGACGGTCCGCGTGGCGCCGAAGCGCTCGAGGAAGCGGCGGTCGTGCGTGACGAGCAGCACCGTCCCCGGGTACTCGGCCAGCGCGAGCTCGAGCTGCTCGATCGCCTCGAGATCGAGGTGATTCGTCGGCTCGTCGAGGACGAGTGTGTTGACGCCGCGCGCCTGCAGCAGAGCGAGCACCGCGCGCGACCGCTCGCCGGGTGAGAGCGACGACGCAGGTCGCAGCGCGTCCTCCCGGCGCAGCCCGAACTTCGCCAGCAACGTGCGCGCCTCGGCGCCGGGCAGGCTCGATTCCGCCTGGAAGAGCTCGAGCAGCGGTCTGGCGGAAGCAAACAGCTCGCGGCCCTGGTCCAGTTCTCCGACGACGACTCCGGGGCCGAGCTCGCGCGTCCCCGCTGCGAGCGGAACCTGCCCGAGTAGCGCTCGCAGCAGCGTCGTCTTCCCGGCGCCGTTCGGCCCGCCGATCGCGAGCCGCTCTCCCTGCAGCACCTCGAGATCGACCGGGCCCAGCCGGAAGTCGCCGCGCGCGACGACTGCGCCGTGCAGGCCCGCGACGACGTCACCGCCGCGGGTTCGCGGGTCGAGCGAGAGCTGAAGCCGCCAGGGGCGCCACGGCTTCTCGACCTCCTCGATCCGCTCCAGGCGCTTCTCCGCCTGCCGCACCTTCGTGCGCAGCGCGTTCGTCCCGCGGCGGTCCGCGCCCCCGGACTTCTCGCCGAGCCCGAATCCGGCGCGCGCCTGCGTCCGGCGCTCACCGAGCAAGGCCTCGAAACGTCTCCGCTCTTCGACATAGTCGGCATAGGCGCGCTCCTGTTGCGCGAGCGCGGCGGCGCGTCGCCGCTCCCACTCACCGTACGTCCCCGCGAACTCGTGCACGCTCCGCGTCTCAGCGTCGAACGCCACGATCCGCGTCACCGTCCGGTCGAGGAACTCGCGGTCGTGCGACACGACGATGACCGCGCCTTCGAACTCGTCGACGAAGCGCTCGAGTCGCACGAGCCCGCGGTAGTCCAGATCGTTCGTAGGCTCGTCGAGGCAGAGGACGTCGAAGCGCGCAAGCAGCAGCGCGGCGAGCGACAGGCGCGCCGCCTCGCCGCCGGACAGCGACGGCAGCGGACGGTCGAGCGGGAGCGTCAGGCCCAACTCGGTGCAGACCTGGCGGGCGCGCGCCTCGAGATCCGCGCCACCGTGGGCAAGAAACCGTTCGAGTGCGTCATGGTGTTCCTGTGCACGCGCGGGCTCGTCTGCCAGACGTCCTGCGAGCGCGTCCATCTCCGCCTCGGCGGCCGTGACGCCGGTGCGCCGCGCGAGGTGACCGAGCAGGGTCTCGCCCGCATGGGCCTCCCGCTCCTGCGGCAGGTAGCCGACGGTCAGCGTAGGCGGACGCCGGACCACGCGACCCTCATCCGGCTGCGCGGCTCCTGCGAGCACGCGCAGCAGCGTCGTCTTGCCGCTGCCGTTTGGACCGACGACGCCGATGCGCGCCCGCGGTGGGACGGTCAGCGACAACCCGTCGAGGACGACGGTGGCGCCGAACTCCTTGCTGATGCCTTCCGCGGCGAGCGTGCCGCGCATGGCTGCGACCTCCTGATCGGAAAGGAACGGGTACCGGTATCGATCAGCAGGCGCGCATAGGTCGAGCCCCCAGGGCTCGTCATCGATCGTACCGCGTGTCCTGACGCCGCGCTGGGCGTGCGCAGGCCGGCGGGACAGTATCGACATACCGCCCGCCGGCTCGAGCGCGGCCAGCGCGGCGAGCCGCGCGCGGAGGCCGGCTCTGCCGGCCGGGAGCGCGGGGCGGTCAGGGCAGGCGGTTAGCTACACTGCCGCCTCGCTTATGGCAGTTCCAAAGCGGAAAACGTCCAAGGCGCGTCGCGACAAGCGGCGCGCGCAGCACGGGATCCAGGCACCGCGCCTGAACGAATGCCCAACCTGCCACCGCCCGAAGCGGCCGCACCACGTCTGCCCCAACTGCAAGACGTACAAGGGCCGCGACGTCGAGCCGCTGACGACTCCGGCCCCGTAGGGCCATGACCAGAATCGCCGTCGACGCCATGGGCGGCGACCGCGGCGCTGCGGAGATCGTCGCGGGCGCGCTGCAGGCGCGTGCGGACGGAATCGAACCGGTCCTCGTCGGCGCGCCCGGCCTCGACACGCGCGGCCTCGAGCTGATCGAGGCGCCGGAGGTGATCGAGATGCACGAGAAGCCGGCCGAGGCCGTGCGCGCGAAGCCTCGCTCCAGTCTCGTCGTCGCCAATCGGCTGGTCGCCGAAGGAGAGGCCGATGCCGTTGTCTCAGCAGGAAACACCGGAGCGATGCTCGCCGCCGGGCTGCTCGAGATCCGGCGACTTCCCGGCGTCATGCGTCCGGCGATCGCCGTGGTCCTGCCGTCGCGCTACGGCGCCTCGGTGCTGATCGATGCCGGCGCGAACGCCGATGGGCGCGCCGAGCATCTCGTGCAGTTCGCCCACATGGGCTCGGTGTTCGCGGAAGAGATCCTCGAGCGCCGCAATCCGCAGGTTCGCCTGCTCTCGATCGGCGAGGAGGACGAGAAGGGCAACCAGTTGACGCTCGAGGCGCACCAACTCCTGCGCGAGAGCCACCTCAACTTCGCCGGGAACGCGGAAGCGCGCGACCTTCTCCGCTTCGCCGCCGACGTCGTCGTCTGCGACGGCTTCACCGGCAACATCGCGCTGAAGCTGCTCGAGGGGACGATCAAGGAGCTGCTCGATGCGCTGCGGCAGGAGATCACGGCCACACCTCTGGGCAAGCTGGGCGGATTTCTGATCCGCCCAGCCGCGCGCAGGCTCCGCACCCGTCTCGACCCCGACACCTATGGGGGCGCCTACCTGCTCGGGTTGCGCGGCCTCTCGGTGATCGCGCACGGAAATTCCTCCTCGGCGGCGATCTCGAACGCGATCCGGCTCGCCGCCCGCGGGGTCGAGCACCGGGTCGTCGACCGCCTGGCCGAGCGTCTGCCCGACCGTGTAGCATCGGCGCGCCCTACGTAGCTACCAGGAAAACAAGGAGACCAATGGCATCTCGTGACGAAGTCTTCGAGCGCGTCAAGGAAGTGCTGGCCGAGCAGCTCGGCGTCGACGAGAGCGAGATCACCGACGAAGCGTCGTTCCAGGAGGACCTCGATGCGGATTCGCTCGACCTGGTCGAGCTGATCATGGAGCTCGAGGACCAGTTCGGGATCAAGATCTCGGACGACGACGCGCAGAAGATCCAGACCGTCGGTCAAGCGGTCGACTACGTCGCCTCGCACCAGTAATCGACGCCCGCGGGGGGATTCGCAGTCGCTGTCGCGGCTGATCGACGAGCTGCCGTCGAAGCGGTCGGATCCCGTGTTCACGCACGCGTCTTGGGCGCCGGATCGCACCCTCAGCTACGAGCGGCTGGAGTTCCTCGGCGACAGCGTGCTCGAGCTCGCCGTGGCCCGCGCGCTCTACGACGAGCATCCGGACTTCTCCGAGGGCCGGCTGGCGAAGATCCGCTCGCATGTGGTCTCCCGGCAGAGCTGCGCGGTCGTCGCGCGCGAGCTCGGCCTGGGCGCGAAGCTGCTCGAGCGCGGAACGGATCAGCTGCCCGAAGAAGAGCTCGTCCGCCTCTCGCGGAACCGGAACGTGCTGGCGGCCCTGCTCGAAGCCGCGCTCGGCGCGTTGTTCCTGGAGCACGGCTTCGAGAAGATCGAGACTGCGGTGGTCGCGGCGTTCTCCGGACGGATCGAATACGCGCTCACGACCTTCGTCGACCACAAGACCGAGTTGCAGGAGGCGCTCGCGCGCCAGGCGCAGAGCGTCCGCTACGAGGTCCTAGACGTCGAGGGGCCGCCGCACGACCGGACGTTCACTTCGGCGGCGATCGTCGACGGGGCGCAGCTCGGGCAGGGCGAGGGGAGATCGAAGAAGGCCGCGGAGCAGGAGGCGGCGAAGCAGGCGCTCGAAACGCTCGGGGTCGACACGACGCCCATTCGCTAGGACACGGTCGCCAGTCCAGGCCGGAATCGGGTGGCAAGGCGTTGGGCAGCCGTTGATCACCCCGCCGCGTCCGGGATCACCGCCCACGCGACCCCACCGGCCAGCGCGATCGCGACCACGGCCCCGGCGGCGGCGCTGAGCAGATCTCGCTTCCGCATCGTCCTCCTCCGATCGCTGGTAGCTGAAGACCGTCGCGCCGTCGCCGATCCATTGCCAGAGCGGCGTTGCGCCGCCGAGCTCCGCATGCTGCCTCCCCCTCCGGGACGAGGGCTCTCGGCCCGTCCCGCGCATGGTCGAGCCAGGCATGGAGCGAAGCGAGCTCCTCCTCTCGGCCGACGATCTCACTGGCCACGCTCGTAACAATGGCCGCGAAGACCCGCCTCGGCAAGGATCGCGCGCAGGGGACTCAGCCCCGCGACCTGAAGGCATTCGTCCCGAACGAACCGCAAACACCACGCGACGACTCGAACGGTCCGAACAAGGTGGAGGGGAGATCGAAAGAGGGGAACCCAAGGTTCCCCTCTTGGAAGATAGAGCGGGGGCCGCTATCCGCGGTCCCAGCTAGCCTCCCCCCGGCGTGCACCTCCGCGCAATTTCCATCCGTGGCTTCAAGTCGTTCGTCGACCCGGTCGAGATCCGGCTCGAGCCGGGCGTCGCCGTCGTGGTCGGGCCGAACGGCTCCGGGAAGTCGAATGTCGCCGACGGGCTCGTGTGGGCCGCCGGCTCGCTCAGCCCGTCCGAGCTCCGAGCCGAGAAGCCGGACGACGTCCTCTTCGCCGGCTCGACCTCCCGGAAGCAGGCGGATTTCGCAGAGGTGGAGCTGCATTTCGACAACGCCGAAGGGCATTGGCCCCTTGATTACGCCGAGCTCTCGATCGCGCGGCGGCTGCACCGGGGCGGCGAGGGGCAGTACCTGGTCAACAAGGCGTCCGTGCGACGGCTCGACCTCGTCGAGCTCCTCGCGGACGTCGGCCTCGGCTCCGGGATGCACTCGATCATCGGCCAGGGCAAGGTGGAGGAGATCCTCGGCTCGAAGCCCGACGAGCGCCGCGCGCTGCTCGAGGAGGCGGCCGGGCTCGGCAAATTCAAGGCGAGGCGCCACCGGGCCGAGCTGAAGCTCGCGCGAGTCGCGACGCAGGTCGAGCGCGCGCGCGACCTGGAAGAGGAGGTGCGCAAACGGCTGCGGCCGCTCGCGCTGCAGGCCACGGCCGCCGAGCGAGCCGAACGACTCGCCGGTGAGATTGCCCGGCTCCAGGCGCGGCTCGCGCAGCTCGACCTGGCGGCGATCGAGGAACGCGCAGGCGAAGCGCGGCAGCGGCGCGAGGAGGCTCAGCTCGTCCGCTCGCGAATCGAGGAGCGCCTGAACGCCTTGCTTGCGGAGCGCAATGCGGCGGAGCAGCGGCTCGCCGACGCAGCGGGGCGTGGCGAAGAGGCCAACGCGGCGCTGTATCGGTTGCGCAGCGCGTCCGAGCGGGTCGCGCTGCGGCGCGAGTCGGCGGAAGGGGTGGCGGAACGGCTGCGCGGCGAGCTCGCGGCGCCGAAGCGCCGCCTCGGCGAGCGCGTGCGCGCGGAGCGCGAAGCCCTCGCGGAGCGTGCGCGGATGGCGCGCGAGCGTCTCGCGCAGCTCGAGCGTTCGCTTGCCGAGCGCGAGGGCCTGCCCCCCGCGGCACGCGCGCTCGCGGAAGAAGGACAGCGGCTCGCGCTGAGCCTGCTCGACGTGCAGCCCGGACGGGAGCGCGCCACCGCGGCGGCCCTGCGCCAGCGTGCGTCGGCGCTCGTCGCCGGCGACGTCCAGTCGGCGTTCGCCCTCCTGGAACGCGCCCGCGAGGCAGGGCTCGGATCACTCACGGTTCTCGTCGCGCGCGATCCGCGCGAGCTCCAGCTGCCGGTCGTGCCGAAGGAACAGCTGTTGTCTTCCACCGTTCCCACGGTGACTGCTGAAGGCTTCGGTTACGACCCACAGCGCGGCGAGCTCTGGTTCGCGGGGGAGACGGCGGAAGCGGTGTGGCTGGAGCTCGAAGCCCGGCGGCGGCTGCTGGCGGCGGAGGCCGCGGAGCTGGAGGCTCGCGCCGCGGCACCGGTTCCGGCGGAGGCGTACTCGTACGAGCCGGATCCGGTCGTGACGCGGCTGGCGGCGCTCGCGCAGCGCATCGCGCAGGCGCTCGATCTCTCGGTGGCGCGCTGGGAGGGGCCGCTCCAGGCGCGCGTCGATGCGGGCGGAACGAAGGCGCAAGGGCTGGCGGCGGACCTGCGGCGGCTGGGCGCCGCCGAGGCCGAGGTGCGCCGCCAGCTGGACGACCACGCGCAGGCGGCGACGGCGATCGACGTTGAGCTCGCGCGGCTCGGCGCCGAGGCCGACGAGGCCCGGCGCCGGCTCGACGCGGCAAACGCGGAGCCTGCGGAGGGCGACGATCGGGACGAGCTCGCTGCGAAGATCGAGCGCTCGCATCGGCGGCTCGAGGGACTCGGTCGCGTCAATCCCTTCGCGAAGGAGGAGTACGAGGCGGAGAAGTCCCGCCTCACCGACCTGTCGACGCAGCGCGCCGATCTCGAGTCGTCGCTCGATGAGCTGGAGAAGCTGCGCAACGACCTCGTCGAGACCGTCGAGCGCCGGTTCGCGGAGACGTTCGAGGCCGTGGAGCGCAACTTCAGCGAGGTGGCGGCGACACTGTTCCCCGGCGGCGAGGGTCGGCTCCGGCTGACGGCGCCCGTCGAAGAGGACGAGGAGCAGAACCCGGGGATCGAGATCGAGCTGCGTCCGGCAGGGAAGCGCGTGACGCGCCTGTCGCTTCTGTCCGGCGGCGAGAAGGCCCTCGGCGCGATCGCGTTCCTGTTCTCGCTCTTCCTTGCGCGACCGTGCCCGTTCTACCTCCTCGACGAGGTCGAGGCCGCGCTCGACGATACGAACATCGGCCGCTTCGTCGAGCTCCTGCGCCGGTACGCGGATCGCGCGCAGTTCATCGTCGTCACACACCAGAAGCGGACGATGGAGGCCGCGGACGTGCTCTACGGCGTCACGATGGGCGACGACGGCGTCTCGCAGATCGTCTCGCGCCGGCTGCCGCGCGAGGAACGGGCCGCGCTCGCTTCATAGCGCGTGCGTCGTATTGCCGTGATCGGCTGCGGCGGCGCGGGCAAGACAGTGCTCGGGCGGCGGCTGGGCAATGTGCGAGCGCGTCCTCCAAGGACATGGCCCCGGCCGAAGCAACCCATGCCTGAAGTAGGCGTGTCGGTTTTTCGATCGAGGCATGTCCTTTCGGCGCACAACCGACCGTTTCATCCCAAGCGCAATGGCCTGACGGGCCACGTCCTGGTGTCAGACAACAAGACGTGGCCGCCAGGGACAGCTGCGAAGACGTGCGCGTAGTCGGACTGCAACGTCGCTGCGAGCTTCGGCGGCGCGGCGATCAGCCAGGAGTCCTCGAGCCGCTCACGGAGGGCGCCGTCGTCGGCGGCGTCGAGGCGGATCAGGACATACACCGAGCGGTCGTAGTGCGGGGTGCTAGCGGCCGAGCCATTCCGACATCTTGTCCACCGCCTTGCCGAGGGTGTCGCCGGCGTCCTCGAAGAAGCGCTGGAAGCGCCGCCGGTAGTGCTCGTACGCTTCGCCGGCTTCCTCTCGCGGAGGAGTCCGTACATCGCCGCGTTTGCGGTAGTCCCCGGCGATGATCCGGTCGTACTCACCCGAGCGCACCCAAGCCATCAACTCGGCGACGCGACGCACGGGATAAGAGTGCGTGAGGTTCAGCTCCGTCAGGAGCCGCGAGAATCGATCCCAGCTCGACTTCCACTCGTGATACTCCTGCCCCTGCCGAAGGAACGCGTCGACGTTGAGCTTGTCGGAGCGCACGCCGCCCGAGAGCACCATCAGCGTGCGCGAGGTGACGAGCGGATCGCGATTGACGAGCGTCGCAGCGCGGTCGCTCGACAGCTCGGCCGCGCGAGACCACTCGAGCAGCGCGGAGCGGATGGCGAGCAACGGCAGACCGGCAAGTGCGGGAATCCGGCCGAGCGGCACGAGTTGCAGCACGATCAGCAGCGCGGTCTGGTACATCACGTGCTCGGAGAGGATGTGCCCGACCTCATGTGCGAGAACGGTGTCGAGCTCGTCGTCCGCGAATAGGCCGAGAGACGCCGAGTTGACGAGAATCATCGGCTTCCCGGCGCCGATCGCGGCCGCGTTCGCGATCGGATACTGCGTCAGGTACACGTCGTAGGTGCTCGGCATGTCGAGGGTTGCGAGCGTCTCCTCGTAACGCCGCCAGACGTCTGCGAGCTGGTCCGGGCCGAGCTTCACGGAGCTCGCGAGCAACCCCTGACGAAAGGCGCGCTCGTAGCGCAGCTCGATCAACTTGCGGACGACCGCGTCGAGCATCGGAATCGACTTCAGCGCGGCCGTCGCGGCACGGTCGGCGGGATGCTCGTACGCCTTGGGGGAGATCCCTGCGAGCCGCCGGCGGACAACGTCGGTCACACGCGGGAGCCTATGCGCCTGCTGCGCGTGCGGGCGTCGATGTCAGACATCGATACGGAGCCGTGACAACTGCTCCACCGCTAGCGTTCGGCGCCGTGGCAAGGAGCTGGGCCGAGCTGCTGGGCGAGGACGCGCCCGACGTCGAGCCGGAAGAAGAGCGGCGCGGGCTGTTCGGACGCCTGCGCGAGTCGCTCTCGCGCTCCCGCGAGGCGCTGACGGCCGAGATCACCGCCGCGGCATTCGATCCCGGCGACGAGCTGGCCTGGGAGCGTCTCGAAGAAGCGTTGATCGCCGGCGACGTCGGCGTGCCTGCAACCGCTGTGCTCGTGCAGCGACTGGAGGCGCGCGGCGACGCGGCGAACCTCACCGACGCGCTCGCGGACGAGGTGGCGCAGCTGCTCGGCGAGCCGGGCACGCTCGGCATCAAGGGCGACCCCGCGGTAATCCTCGTCGTCGGCGTCAATGGGACGGGGAAGACGACGACGATCGGCAAGCTCGCGTCGCGCCTCCGCGAGTACGGCCATTCGGTCGTCGTCGCTGCCGGCGATACCTTCCGCGCGGCCGCCGAAGAGCAGCTCGGCATCTGGGCCGAGCGCGCGCAGGCCGAGTTCGTCGAGGGCCCGCAGGGGGGAGACCCGGCGGCGGTTGCCTACGACGCGATCGAGCGTGCACGCCGCGACGGCCGCGATGTGGTGATCGTCGACACGGCAGGCCGCCTGCACACGCAGACGAACCTGATGGACGAATTGGCGAAGGTCCGCCGCGTGATCGCCTCACGCGTCGAAGGCGCGCCGCACGAGACGCTGCTCGTCGTCGACGCAACGACCGGCCAGAACGCGGTGCAGCAGGCGCGCCTGTTCAAGGACGCCGTCGAGGTCACCGGGGTGGCGCTCACCAAGCTCGACGGCAGCGCAAGAGGCGGCGTCGCGATTCCGATCGCCTACGAGCTCGGCCTGCCGGTGAAGCTGATCGGCGTCGGCGAGAAGCTCGAGGACCTTCGTCCGTTCGACCCGCAGGACTTCGCGCGCGCGCTCGTCTCCGGCTAGTCGCTTCCCTCGATCCCGAACGCGATGTTCACCGTCGTCTTGTAGTTCGTGATCCGGCCACCCTCGACATTTGCGCTCATCGAGACAACATCTGCGCCCGTGATTCCACGAAGCGTCTTGGCCGCCTCCTGCACGGCGGCATCGGCAGCCTTCGCGAAGCTATCGGGCGACGAGCCGATGATCGTCACGACTTTGGCGACGCCTGCCATTAGGGACTCCCCTCGTCGAGGTGAACGATGTACTGCGTGATCGGGTTCTGAACTTCGACGAACGTACGAACCTCGAAAGAGAACGGCCCCTTCCTACCCTCTGCTTCGAGGTCGCGCTTCGCTTCGGCTGCGGCCTCCGTTGCCGCGTCGTGAAGGCTCTTCCCCTTTCCCTTCCACGGCGGTCCGACGGGCCTCAGCCCGGGCTCTTGCGACATGTGGCTCTCCCTCCGCTCGGATGAGCGAGCTTAGACCGAATGCGCTGTTTCAGGCGAGGGCAGACGGCTCGAGTCGCAGCGCTGTGACCCGCGCGGCGACGACGTTGCCCTTCCGCTCGTAGAGGGATTGAGCCTCTTCGACGAAGTGTGCGGCCTGCTCGGTACGTCCGGCGGCGGAGTGCACCGCCGCCAGCGCGAGCGCCACACCGGCCTGCAGCTCCGGAAACTCGGTCGGCTCGGCGAGCTCGACGGCCTGGAGGGCCAGCCGCTCGGCCTCTTCGAGCTGCCGGCGTGCAGCGAGCACTTGCGCCCGGACGCTCCGCCAGACGGCCTGCGTGACGATGTCGTCGCTGCCGCCCATCTGCTCGCTGAGTCTGGTGTACGCGTCCGCCTCGTCGAGCTTGCCGACGGCGAGCAGCGCTTCGGACAAGAACGCGGCGACGGTCGAGCGAACGCCCTTCTCGCCCATCGCCTGAAGCGTCTCGTATCCCCACCGCAGCTCCCGTTCAGCCGCGGCGGGATCCCCCGCGAGCATCTCGACGCTGGCCGGCGCGAGCGAGCGCGTGGCCCGGCGGTACGTCAGGCCGAGCTCGTCCTGAATCGATCGCTCCTCCGCCAGCAGCTTGCGCGCCTCGGCGAACTCGCCGCACATCGCACGCAGGCAGCCGATCGTGCTGGCAAGACCCGCGCGCAGGGCGAGGTCGTCGGCCGCCGATGCGAGCAGGCTCTCGCAGCGGCTGATCGCCTCGTCAACGGGGGTGGGGCCGTAGAGCAGCGCCTGTGCGAGCAGCGTCGTGATCGTCGCCTGCTGTCGCCGATCGCCGGCGCGCCGCGCGTGTCCGAGCGCATGCTCGAGCGCATCGGCGCGCGCGCTCCACCGGCATTCGACGACGTGCGTCTCGCTCAGCAGCCACCAGGCGCGCGCAAGCCCGAGCTCGTCGCCGAGCGCCTCGAGCTCGGGGATCGCGGCCGTTGCGACGCGGCGCATCTCCTCGGTTGCTCCCTCCGGCGCTGTGAGCATGCGCATGAACGCGTGCTCGATCCGCGCCCGCACGCGGATGCGTGCGTCGTCGCTGCGTTGAGCCTCCCGCAGCGGTTCGCCTGCCTGCAGGAAGTCGCCGACGCGCATGAGCACCGTTCCTTGGTCGAGGAGAAGCTCCCAGCGGATCGGGTCGTCTTCGCTCAGGAGTGCGAGAGCTCGCCGCAGGAGCGTTCCCGCCGCGGGCATGTCCTCGCGCGCGATCGCACGCCGTCCGGCCGCGGCGAGCAGCGTTCCCGCCCGCGCGCCGAGGTCTGCCGCGCCGTCGCCGATGGGTCCGAGCTCGACCCGTGCGAAGTACGCATGCTCGAGGTGGTGCCCTCGAATCTCCTCGAACAGACCGCGATGCTCGAGCCAGCCGGCGAAGCGTTCGTGCAGGTCGGCGCGACGCGTCTTCGGCAGTGCCGCATACGCGGCGTCGCGCACGAGGATGTGGCCGAAACGGAACGAGTCCTCGCCCGCGAAGGTCGTCGACTCGGCGGGGAGGATCAGCCGCTTGCGCACCAATGCGTGCAGATGAGCGGCGACGCGTGGGCGCAGCGCCGGAGGCGCGAGCTCGGTGATCGCACTCCACCAGAACTGCTTCCCGACGACCGATGCGCACTGCAGCACCGCACGCTCCTCGGGATCGAGCCGATCGAGGCGGGCCGACAGCACGGCGTTGATCGTCGGTGGAATCGTCAGCGAATCGAGCTCGCCGACCGCGACCCAGCGACCGTCCTTACGCGTCAGCTCTCCGTCGTCGACGAGCATGCGCACGAGCTCCTCGACGAAGAGCGGGTTGCCCTCGGCTGCCTTGGCGATCCGCCGAGCTGCGTTCGGCTCGAGCTGCGCCGAGCCGAGGACGTTCTCGAGCAGTGCCTGCACGACGTCGTCTTCGAGCGGCTCGAGGACGACCTGCTCGCCGAGCCACTCCGGCCGCGTCTCGAGCAACTCGGGGCGGGCGAGGCAGATGACGAGCATCGGCGAGCCGCGGCTCCAGCCGACGAGGTACTCGACGAAGTCGAGGAGCGTCGGCTCCGCCCAATGCACGTCTTCGACGACCAGCACGAGCGGGCGCTCACGCGCGGCCGACTCGAACAGCTTCCGCAGCGCCCAGAACGCCTCATCCGCGCGCGCCCGGTCGCCGAGCCCGACGACGTCGGCGATCCGGTCGCAGACGAGCTCGTCGCCGTCCGTGAGTGCGGCGATCCGCGAGCGGATTCGCTCCGGAGGATCATCCGCGGTAAGCGACGCCAGCGAGCGGACCATCTCCACGATGGGGAAGAACGTGATTCCGTCGCCGTAGGGAAGGCAGCGTCCCTGGGCGACGGTCGCGCCGAACAGCCGCGCCGCAACCTCCTGCGCGAGCCGCGTCTTGCCGATCCCCGCCGGTCCGAGGACGGTGACCAGCTCGCAGGACTGCTCCTCCAGCGCCCGGCGATAGAGCTCGTGCAGCAGCTCCTGCTCCGCTTCGCGGCCGACGAGCGGCGAGCCGAGGCGACGGAAGACTTGCTCGGCGGACGAGCGCACGTCGTCGAGCCGCCAGCTGCGTACCTCCTGGCTCTTCCCCTTGACCGGGAACGATTCGAGCGGCCCGGCATTGACCGCCCCGGACACCAGCGCGTACGTCTCCTTGCCGAGCAGCACCTCACCGGGCTGCGCCGCTTGCTGGAGCCGCGCCGCGACGTTGACGGCGTCGCCGGTAGCGATCGTCTGGCCTTCGCCCGCAACCACTTCGCCGGTATTGATCCCGATCCGCGCTTCGAGCCGAACGCCCCAGCGCGTCTGGAGCTCGTCGTTCAGCTCACCGAGCTTTCGCCGCATCTCGTCCGCGGAGCGGACGGCGCGGAGGGCGTCGTCCTCGTGCAGCTGCGGGACGCCGAAAACGGCCATCACGGCGTCGCCGATGAACTTCTCGACCGTGCCGCCGTGCCACTCGAGCACCGTCCGCATCTCGTCGAAATAGCGGAGCATCACCCGCCGCATCGTCTCCGGGTCCACGCGCTCGCCCAGGCTCGTGAAGCCCGTGACGTCGCAGAAGAGGACTGTCACCGTCTTCCGGACCAGCGGTTCAGCACCTGGGGACATGGCCCGAGTCTAGGACGGAAAGTCGGAAAAGCCTAGATCGGACGTGCCCGGGAGATACGGGACGGCGTCGACGTCCAGCACTGAGACCTCCCCGCCGTGCCCGCAACCGCAAAGCGCGATCACCCCTTCTTCAGCGCCGTCCAGGCCGATCAATGCGTCGGCAGAAGGGCCGTCGATTGCTGCCGTGACGAAGCTGCCCAGGCCGAGGTCTGTCGCCACCAGCTGGAACGTCTGCGCGAGATGACCCGCGTCCATGAGGAGAACGGCGTAGGCGCGTGCATCCCGGCGGTACTTCCAGAAGCTCCGAAAGAAGCGGGCCGAAAGCATCACGACGACTCCCGCCGTCGCGACGAACTCCTGGCCGCAGACAGCGCGCACCAGACGTTCATGAGCAACTCCGCGGTCGACTTCGACAAGCCGGTCGAGCGTGTGTCGCTCGACGTTGTAGTGGTACGCCCCGGGCGGAACGCCGTCGGCATTGAGGACGATCGCGTACGCCTCGATCGGATGCATTGCGCCTCCCGACGGCGCTGTCTTGCGTAACGTCACGAGGTTCTCCGAGTTCTGCCAGTAGCCGTGGCAGCCGAAGGTGTACTGCAGAATCGTGGAAAGCTCCGCGAACGACAACGGTGAGTCGGCGAACGTTCGCACCGTTCGCCGCGCGCGGAGCGCGGTGTACAGAGCGCCCGGGCGGTCGTCGCCGCGGAGCGCGTATGACCGCTCCGTTCGGCGCCGGTGGAAGGTGGCCGGCGGTGCACCGTGCTCGGCGACGAACGACTCGATCGCGCTCTCCGCATCGGGGGCGAATCGCTCGGCATCCGCCGGCTTGAGGGCGACCGCCTCAGGTCGCCGCCGAGCCATGAAGTGGAACAGCGCCGCGTAGCGGTCCCACTGTTCGGCGGTCAGCTCCTCGTCGCGCCTGCGAAGCTCGGACAGCCTTCCGTTCTCGGCCTCCGTCACGACCAGGCCGCGTTCGGCGAGACGAGCTGCGACCTCAGCCTCGTCGCCGAGCTCCTCGGCCGAGGTCCAACGCTCCCCGGACAGCCGGCTGAGCACTGCAAGGTCGTCCTGCGACAGGAGTGTTGCTTCGCCGGTCAAAGCGGACGCGGCGCTCACCTCGGACGTGCGAGAAATGTCGAGTCCGCCGGCCGGGAGCGAGCGGATGTTCACGAGCACCCTGTCCTCGTAGAAGAACGCCGCCCAGGACGAGCGGCGGAATCTGCGCACGGGCGTTACGCCGCAGGCGTTTCGGGCGGATTCTCGCTCGCTTGGGTCGCGGCGATCATCCAGATTCCCCAGACCAAGCAACTGGCGAAGGTCGGCATCGGCGGCTTCACCTGCTCCACCGAGTCGCTCCGGCGGAACAGCCAGTTCACATGCTCCTTCGGCGGCAGGTCGATCTGGTCAGGCACAGCGTCGCCAGAAACAGTGATTCCATGCTCGGCCAATGCGTTCGGCGGATCGCGTTGGAGGTAATCGCGGTACTCGTCGTCCTCTGAGATCCGTCGGAGGAACTCGTCCGCGTCGCTGCGGCTGAGAGAGACGCTGATGCTGACTGAGCCCGTGTCGTTCATGGCGCCCTCGCTATCCGTTGGTGGCCGTGCGACCGTACTCTCGCGCTCATCGGTGGTCAAGGCGAGCCACATTGCGCGCCTGGCCGGCGATCGCCAGTGCCGACTCCGTTCGCGCGATCGCGGCGTCGTTCTCCTTTTGACGGTAGAGCTCGAGTGCGGTTTCGAGGGCCTCGACAGCCGGTTCATTGCGACGTCCGTGCGCGAGGAGCACATGCGCGAGATCGACCTCGACATCGGCCCGGAGGTTCAGCGCATCCGTCCCGGCCGCGACGTCGGCAGCTTCGCGCAGCGCCTGCGCGGCGAGATCGAGGTTGCCGTTCCCAGCGTCGATTTTTGCCGCCGCGCGTCGCGAGAGCACCTGCGCGAAGAGGTCGTCGCGGGCCGTCTCGCGGGCCTGCTCAGCGTACGGCACCGCCTCGGCGAACCGCCCCTGTACACAGAGAATGTCAGCGAGCATCCCGTGGACAGTTGACAGCTGCGACTCCGCATCGAGGCGCGTCCCGATCTCGACGCCGAGGCGGAGCTCGTGTTCGGCCCCTTCGAGGTCGCCGGCGAGGAGCGGGACGAGCGCCGTGAACTCCCGCGCGAGCGCGAGCCGAAGCTCGAGGCCCAGTTCCGTGAAGATGTCGACGCCGCGCGCCGCAAGCGCCCGCGCCGGGGCGAAGCACCGAGCCATCGCGCTCAAGGCGCCGAGCATCAGGAGGGTCGCCCCTTCGAGGATCTGGTCGCCTTGCTCCTCCGCGAGCATCGACTCGCACCGGTGGGTTCCCTCGCCGACCGGCGTCGGTCCATAAACGGCTGAGCTCGCAAGCGCAAGCAGGAGCGACGTTCGCTCGCGGCGGTCGCCGGCACGCTGTGCATGGATCAGGCCGTGGCTGAAGTGCTCCTCCGCAGAGGCGTACCGGCACCGGAGGAACTCGAGGGCTCCGACGAGCTGCCACGCGCGCGCAAGTCCGCCTTCGTCGCCGAGCTCGTCGAAGACGTCAATCGTCCGGCGGGCCTCGTGTTCGAGCTCCTCAGTCGACGCTCCTTGCTCCATGCGCAGGTGGCCTAGCTCGACCGCTGCTCGCGCGGCAAGCCGCTGGTCCCCAACGGCCTTGGCGCCGTCGACACCTTTTTCCAGAATCACGACGGCCTGTTGCACATTGCCTGCGAGGCGGAGGGCCGCGCCGAGCTCCGGCACGAAGGCCGCGCGCGCCCCCTCGTCGACTCCGAGCAGGTCTCGCGCTCGAAGCAGCAGGCCCGCCGACGCGCGCATGTCACCGGCGACGAGCGCGCGCCTGCCGGCCTCGGCGAGGTGACCGGCCGCGGCGGCCGCGAGAGCGTTTGCCCGATCGTCGGCAGGAGCCAGCTCGATCTGAGTACGCGCCGCCTGCTCGAGGTGGTACCCGAGGATCTCGGCATAGTCCGACGAACGCGCCCCGGTCTTTGCGCCTAGCCATTCGGCGATACGTTCGTGGAGCTCTGCGCGCGCGCTCTTGGCAAGCAGCTGATAGGCGACGTCTCTGAACAGCGCGTGAGCGAACGCGAACGAGTCTTCACCGACGAAGCTCGATTCACTTGCGGGGACGACCAAACGTCTGCGGACGAGCGAATGGAGAGCTGCTCCGGTGTCGACGTCGGTCGCGAGCGCCGCGACGGCGCCTCCCCAGAACTCCTTTCCGACGACGGCTGCGCATTGGAGCACGAACCGTTCGGTCTCGTCGAGACGGTCGATCCGTGCCGCGATGAGCGCCGTGATCGTGGGCGGGATCGTCACGTCCGTGAGCGGGCCGACCGCCTTCCAGACACCGTTCTCGCGCTTCACGAGGCCGTCCTCGAGGAGGATGCGAACAACCTCCTCGGCGAACAGCGGGTTGCCGCCCGCGGCGTCGGCGATGTAGCGCGCCAAATCGGCATGCGGCTCGCCCGTCCCCAGCGCATTCGCGACGAGCGCCGCGAGATCCTCGTCGCGCAAAGGATCGAGCGCGATCGCCGCTGCCCTCTGGCCCGAGGTGGCCCACTCGGGGCGCACTTCGAGGAGCTCCGGGCGCGCCAGACAGGTCACGAGAATCGGGCCGCCGACGCTCCAGCCGACGAGGTACTCGATCAGGTCGAGCAGCGCAGGCTCGGCCCAATGGACGTCCTCGATGAAGAGAACGAGGGGCTGCGCACGCGCGAGCGACTCGAACAGCTGCCGAAGACCCCAGAACAGCTCCTCCGTGCGCGGCGGCTCGGCGAGCTTGAGCAGGCCGGCGAGGCGAGCCTCGATGACGGCACCGTCCGTACCCGGCGGGACCAGCTCGGCCAAGCTGCGTCGCGTCACCGCCGGCGAATCGTCCCCGCGAATCCCCGCGAGCCGGCGGACGATCTCGATGATCGGCCAGAAGGTGATGCCTTCGCCGTAAGGAGGGCAGCGTCCCGTTACGACCCTGGCGCCGAAGAGTCGCGCCGCGAGCTCGCGGGCAAGGCGGGACTTGCCGACGCCCGGCTGACCGAGGATCGTCACCAGCCGGCAACGTTCTTCCCGAAGCGTTCGGTCGTAGAGGTCGAGAAGGGCCGCGAGCTCCTCCTCGCGGCCGACGATCGGCGACGTCAGCCGGCGCTCGATCTCCAACGCGCCCACCCGGAGCTCCTCGAGCGCCCAGGTCTGGACCTCCGTGCTCTTGCCCTTCAGCGAGAAGGACTGCAGCGGTCCCGCGACGACGCGGTCGCGAACGAGCCGGTACGTGTCGCGGCCGAGCAGGATCTCACCGGACCGCGCGGCCTGTTGCAGGCGCGCCGCGACGTTGAACGTGTCGCCGGTCCCGATCGTCTGGGTACTGGTCGGATCGCCGACGACGACCTCGCCGGTGTTGATTCCGATCCGCCATTCGAGCCGAACGCCCCACCGCTCGTCGAGCTCTTCGTTCAGGTGCTCGAGCCGGGTCCGCAGCTCCTGGGCCGCCTGCACGGCACGCAGGGCATCGTCCTCGTGCACGGCCGGCACTCCGAAGACGGCCATGACGGCGTCACCGATGAATTTCTCGACCGTGCCGCCGTGCCCCTCGAGCGAGGATCTCGCCTCGTCGAAGTAGCGCAGCGCCACGCGTCTGTTCGTCTCCGGGTCGACGCGCTCGCCGAGCGCGGTCGAGCCGACGACGTCGCAAAAGAGGACTGTGACGGTCTTGCGGGTGAGCGCCTCGGCCCGGTGGGCCACGTCCCGAGTCTAGGAAGGAAAGGCGGAAAAACCTAGGCCGCTAGACTGTTCCGTTCGTGTTCGACACGCTGTCAGAGCGCCTCCAGGGCGCGCTCGGCGACCTCCGCAAGAAGGGCAGGCTCGACGAGGAAGCGGTCTCGCGCGCAATGCGCGAGATCCGCCTTGCGCTGCTCGAGGCGGACGTCAACTTCCAGGTCGTGAAGGACTTCGTCGCCGGGGTGCGCGAGCGCGCCGTCGGCGAGGACGTGATGAAGAGCCTGACGCCTGGGCAGCAGGTCGTGAAGATCGTCCACGACCAGCTGGCGGAGCTGCTCGGGAGCGGCGTCTCCAAGCTCGCCTACGGCGGACGCGGCCCGACCGTGATCTTGCTCGCCGGACTGAACGGCGCGGGGAAGACGACGGCCGCCGCCAAGCTCGCGCTGCTGCTGCGCCGTGAGGGCAAGAAGCCCGCCCTTGTCGCTGCCGATCTGCAGCGCCCGGCCGCGATCGAGCAGCTGATCCAGCTCGCGAAGCAGATCGACGTCCCCGTGTACGCGGACGAGCGGAGCGACCCCGTGAAGGCGACACGGGAGGGAATCGACTGCGCGGCGCAGGAGCTCCGCGACGTGGTGATCGTCGACACGGCCGGCCGGCAGGTCGTCGAGGAGTCGCTGATGGAGGAGCTTGCGCGTGTGCGGGCGGCGGCGAAGCCGCACAACGTCCTGCTCGTCCTCGACGCGATGACCGGACAGGAAGCCGTGCGCGTCGCGCAGGCCTTCCAGGAGCGCGTCCAGTTCGACGGCGTCGTCCTCACGAAGCTTGACGGCGACGCGCGCGGCGGCGCTGCGCTCTCCGTCAAGGCCGTGACCGGCAAGCCGATCAAGCTCGGCTCGACCGGCGAGAAGCTCGACCAATTCGAGTGGTTCCATCCCGACCGCATGGCGTCGCGGATCCTCGGCATGGGCGACGTCCTGACGCTGATCGAGCGCGCCGAGGCCGCCGTCGAGGAGGACGAGCAAGAGGAGATGGAGAAGCGCATGCGCGAGGGGCGCTTCACCTTCGACGACTTCCTGAAGGCGCAGAAGATGCTGCGGCGGATGGGACCCCTCCAGGGGGTCCTGAAGCTGATCCCCGGGCTGGGCAAGCAGCTGCAGGGCGTCAACGTCGACGAGCAGCAGCTGAAGCGCGTCGAGGCGATCGTCCTCTCGATGACACCGCAGGAGCGCGCGTACCCGCACGTGATCGACGGCAAGCGGCGGCAGCGGATCGCGCGGGGCAGCGGAACGAACGTGCAGGACGTGAACCAGCTCCTCGTCGCGCGCAAGGAGATGGAGAAGATGATGAAGCAGATGGGGAAGGGCAAGATGCCGTCGCTTCCGCAGCTGCAGCAGAACGGCGCACCCGGCCAGCAGCGGCCGAGCGCAACGCGCAAATCCAAGAGCAAACGCAAGAAGAAGTCACGGAGGTAGTCACTTGGCAGTGAAGATGCGCCTGACGCGTGTCGGTTCGAAGAAGAACCCGATCTACCGCGTCGTGATCGCCGACTCGCGCTCGCCGCGCGACGGCAAGTTCATCGAGATCGTCGGCCGTTACAACCCGCAGACCGACCCGTCGACGATCGAGTTCAACGAGGAGAAAGTCAAGGAGTGGCTCGGCAAGGGGGCGCAGCCGTCCGGCCCGGTGCAGAAGCTCCTGAAGGCGAAGGGCATCGAGCGGTAGTGCAGGACCTGCTCGAGGATCTCGCGCGGCGGCTCGTCGACGAGCCGGACGCCGTCCGCGTCGAGCGCGAGGAACGCGAGGACGCCGTCGTGCTGCGGCTGCACGTAGCCAAGGACGACGTCGGCAAGGTGATCGGAAGGCAGGGCAGGATCGCACGCGCGCTGCGCCAGCTCGTCCGCGCGTACTCGGGGCGCGAGCACAAGCGCGTCCTGCTCGAAATCGCCGACTAGTGCGCGCTTGCTCTCAAGCCTCCGCGGCGGCGGCCGGCTCCGCCGGCCGATGGCGGCGGCGGTCAGTGGCGTGAGAGTAGCGGCTCTGTACGACGTCCACGGGATGCCCACCGCGCTCGAGGCGGTGCTCACCGACGTGGAGCGCGAGAACGTCGACGCGGTCGTCTTCGGCGGCGACATCTTCCTCGGGCCGCTGCCGCGGGAGACGTACGAGCTCGTCCGCTCCGTCGACGCACGCTACGTACGAGGCAATTGCGAGCGCGAGCCGAACGACTGGGTGCGCGAGAGTCTGGGCGAAGACGCGGTTGAATGGGCGCGAGGTTGGCCGACGACCGTGGAGCTCGACGGCGTCCTCTACTGCCACGCCACCCCGCAGAGCGACGAGCCGATCCTGACCGACGCCTCGCCGGTCGAGCGCTTCGCGGAGGCTCTGGCCGACGTCGACGCACGCCTCGTCGTGGCGGGACACACCCACATGCAGTTTCGCCACGGCCGTTGGGTGAACGCCGGCTCGGTGGGAATGCCGTACGAGGACGACGTGGCAGCGTTTTGGGCGCTGATCGGCGACGACGTCGAGTTTCGGCGGACGCTGTTCGACGTCGATCGTGCGATCGCCGAGATCGAGGCGTCCGGCTGGCCCGGGGGAGCCGACTTCGTCAAGGAGAACCTGCTCGCCGCGCCGTCACGCAAGGAGGCGACCGAGTACTTCGAGAGCCTCGCATGAGGGTCCTGGTGGGTCGCGTCGGCCGGCCGCACGGGCTCGGCGGCGATTTCGTGGTGGAGGGCGCAAGCGAGGAGCCCGACCGGTTCGCGTCCGGAGCTCTGCTGTACGTCGACGGCGAAGAGGCCCAGGTCGTCGAGTCCAAACGTGCCGGCGGCCGTCCGGTGATCAGGCTCGACCGCGAGGTCCCCCGCGGCGCCGTCCTCGAAGTCGAACGCGCCTCCCTGCCCGAGCCGCCGCCCGACCACTACTACGTGGCCGACCTTGTCGGGTGCACGGTCGAGCGCGAGGACGGGCATCCGCTGGGGCGCGTCGTGCGGGTGCAGGACTTGCCTGCAAACAGCGTCCTCGAGCTCGACAGCGGCGTGCTCCTGCCGCTGATCGACCCGTGCGTGCGGGAGGTCGACCTCGACACACGCCGAATCGTTGTCGCGCGGGGCTACGACCAGCCCGACTAACGTTCCAGCGCCGCAGATGCGCATCGATGTCTTCACCCTGGTTCCGCATGCCTACGCGTGGCTCACCGAGCAACGTCCCGTCGCAACCGTGCTGGGGACCGAGCTCGAGTTGAGGCTGATCAACTACCGCGACACGACGCCGCTCCGCGCCGGGCAGGTGGACGACGAGCCATACGGCGGCGGAGCGGGGATGGTGCTGCGCGTCGATGTCGTCGCCGCAGCGCTCGAGGCCGTGTACGGCGGCCAGCCCTCGCATCGCATCGTCGCGCTGACGCCGCAGGGCCGCCAGCTGACGCAGAACGTCGTCGAGGAGCTCGCCGCCGAGGAGCAGCTGACGCTGCTTTCCGCCCGCTTCGAGGGGTTCGACGAGCGGATCGTCCAGCAACTCGCGTCCGACGCGATTTCCGTGGGGCCTTACGTGTTGTCGAACGGCGACCTTCCGTCGATGGTCGTCGTCGACGCCGTGGCGCGCCGGTTGCCGGGTGCGTTGAGCGAAGGCTCAGGCGAGTGGGAGTCTTTCAGTCCCGAGCTGGAAGGCGGGCTCGAGTACCCGCACTACACTCGGCCTGCTGACTTCCGGGGCTGGAAGGTTCCGGACGTCCTCCTCTCCGGAAATCACAAGCAGATCGAGGACTGGCGACGCGAGCAGTCGCGCGAGCGGAGCGTTCGTTGAGGAACCCGCTCGAGCGCATGGGTGTGCCACAGCCGTGGCGCACGGCCATCGACTGGGTGCTGACGATCGCGGGAGCGATCGCGATCGTGCTCGCGATCAAGGCATGGATCGTCAACCCGTACCGGATCCCGTCCTCGTCGATGGAGCCGACGCTGCACTGCGCGCGCTCGGCATCCGGCTGCCTCGCGCGTTTCTCGGACCGTGTGCTCGCGAACCGCTTCATCTACCACTTCCGCAATCCGCACCGAGGCGAGATCGTGGTCTTCGACGTCCCCGAGCTGGCGAGGGCCCGCTGCGGCGCCGGCGGCGTGTTCGTGAAGCGCATCATCGGCCTCCCCGGCGAGCTGTTGGAGGAGAAGCACGGCTACGTCTACATCAACGGCAAGCGTCTGAAGGAGTCGTACATCAAGCCCGAGCGGCGGGACTTCATGAACCACCACCCGGTCAAGATCGACCCGGGCAACTACTTCATGATGGGCGACAACCGCGCGTCGTCCTGCGATTCGCGCGTCTGGGGCACCGTGCCGCGCAAGAACATCATCGGCAAGGTGTTCGCGGTCTACTGGCCGCCGCAGCGCATCGGCTTCCGCTGACTTGTCCCTCGCTTCGCTTCGCTCGGGCTCGGGGCGCGCCTTCGGCGCGCGAGTGGTCGGCGTTCGGGACGAACTCTGGTGCTCGGAGGTTGGTGGGCGGCGCGGCTGAGCCGCGCCGCCGGTGGTCTTGAGCGAAACCAGCGAACCTGGCGCCTCGCTCTAAAGCCTCTAGCGCGGCCCTTGCTACCATTCCGCCCCGGCCCGGGAGGGCTCCTTCTTATGAGCAAGATCATCGAGCAACTCGAACGCGCCCAGCTGCGCGACTCGATCCCGAAGTTCAAGGCGGGAGACACCGTCCGGGTGCACTTCCAGGTGATCGAGGGGGAGCGGCGCCGGATCCAGGCCTTCGAGGGGGTCGTCATCAAGCGTCAGGGCTCCGGCATCCGGGAGACCTTCACCGTCCGCAAGCAGTCCTTCGGCGTCGGGGTGGAACGGACGTTCCCGCTGCATTCGCCGAAGATCGACAAGATCGACGTCTTGGCGGTCGGCGACGTCAACCGCGCGAAGCTCTACTACCTCCGCGGCCGCGTCGGCAAGCGCGCGCGTATCCGCGAGATCCGCCAGGACCAGCGCAAGGGCAAGGCGACGGAGCCGGCGCCTGCCGAGCCGGCGGACGTGGAGGAGCCGATCGAGGAGATCGAGCCGGTCGCCGAGGCTGAGACGGCCGAGGTCGGCGCCGAGACCTGATGCGCTACGCGGTGCGGCGCCTCGAGGAGGTGCCGACCGTGCCGGAAGCCCAGTTCGCCTGGTATCCGCTGCAGCACCACTTCGGGCTGACGGCGTTCGGCGCGAACGTCTTCGTCGCCGAGGCGCCCGGCGACGTGCTCGTCGAGGAGCACGACGAGACCGGAAGCGGGCAGGAGGAGCTGTATGTCGTTCTCCGGGGCCGCGTCCTGTTCAGCCTCGACGGCGAGGAGCACGAGGCGGAGGGCCTCAGCGTCGCGGCAGTGCCCGACCCCTCAGTCCGACGCCGTGCCACCGCCCTGGAAAAGGGCGCGGCGCTGATGGCGCTCGGGGCGGCGCCCGGCGGCTTCCGCTCCACGTGGCGCAGCGCCTGGTTCGAGTCCGTGCCGCAGGCTTAGCGCGGATTTTGCGCAAAGGCGTGACGAAGACGCCCGCAGGCGAGGCTATCCTCGCCCTCGTGCGCCGCACCGGGAACAAGCTGCTCCGCTTCGACCGCAAGCTCGGAGCCCGTTTCGTCGCCGGTACCGACGAAGCGGGGAGGGGGCCGCTTGCAGGCCCGCTCGTGGTGGCCGGCGTGCTGCTCGATCTCGACTGTCTCCGCGAGCACAAGGCGCGGCCGTTCACGTATCTGAACGACTCGAAGCAGCTGACGCCGGTGCAACGCGAGGAGCTCTTCTACGCCGTGCTGTCCTGTGCCGAGCGCGTCGTGACGCGCGTCATCCCGGCGGAGGAGATCGACCGCCGCGGGTTGCACCGCTCCAACCTCGACGGCCTGCGCGCGATGCTGGAGGCGCTGAGTCCGCCCGCGGAGGCGTGCCTCGTCGACGGCTTCCGGCTCGGCAAGGCCGCGCCCGAACACTCGGCGATCGTCGACGGCGACACGAAGAGCGCCGCGATCGCCGCAGCCTCCGTGATCGCGAAGGTGACGCGTGACCGGCTCATGCGGCGGATGGACACGCTGTATCCGCAGTACGGCTTCTCCTCGCACGTGGGCTACATCACACCGTCGCATACCCGGATCGTGATCGAGCGCGGTCCCTCGCCGATCCACCGCCGCTCCTGGCGCGCCCGCTGCTACGCCGAGATCAAGCGTGCGGAACTCCAGCGTGCGGAACTCCAGCGTGCGGAACTCGAGCGAGCGCAAAGCGCGTAGGCATTACCGCCTTCGCGCCTACAGGATCCTCGGGGAGAACGTCTGGATCGCGGGCTACGAGCTCGACCTCGTCGTGCGCCGCGGTCGCTCGCTGGTCTTCTGCGAGGTGAAGTCCAAGACGGGTACGCGGTACGGCGACCCGGAGGAGATGGTCACGCCGGAGAAGCAGCGCCGCCTGCGCCTCGCTGCGCAGGCGTGGCTCGCGCGGCACCCCGAGCACGCGCACTGCCGCGTCCAGTTCGACGTGGTCACAGAGCGCGCCGGAAAGCTGCGCCGGCTCGCGTCCGCGTTCTAGACTTTCGGCATGAAACGCGCCTGGACACGCCTCAAGCGGCTCCTCCGCATCGGCGGCGACGACGAGCCGGCGCTGGTGCGCAACGAGCCGCGCCGCCCGCTGCTCTCCGGCGCCGTGGCGCTTCCGCTGCCCGAGCCGCCCCAGGATCTCGACGCGCGCGGCCGCGAGCCGGACCAGGAGTAGAGCCGCCCGCGCCGAAGCCCGGCGCGTGGCCGCCACGCAGGACCAGCTGTACGCCGACATCGACCTCGAGCTCTCGTGGTCGGAACGCGACCTCCCCGAGCGCGAGCGGACGAAGCACGTCCACAGGCTCCATCCGTACTTGGGGAAGTTCATCCCGCAGCTGGTCGAGGCGCTGCTGGCGCGGTACGTCCCCACCGGAGGGCGCGTGCTCGACCCGTTCGCGGGCTCCGGCACGACGCTCGTCCAAGCGCTCGAGTCCGGGCACGACGCGACGGGCGTGGACATCGCAGCCTTCAACGTGCAACTCATGCGCGTGAAGACGCAGCGCTACAACCTGTTCGTGCTCGAACGGGAGCTGCGGGACATCGTGTCGAGGCTCGATTCGCTGCCGACTCCCCGCGCCCGTCCGTCCGCATACCTTCGCGCGTGGTTTGCGCCGCAGGCGGCGCGAGAGCTGCTCGCGTTCCGCGAAGCGCTCACCGAGTATCAACACGCGGACGTGCTGCGGGTCGTCCTCGCGCGCGCCGCACGTTCCGCGCGCCTGACGACACACTTCGACCTGGACTTCCCACGTGCACCGCAGCGCGGGCCGTATTGGTGCCACAAGCACAAGAGAGAGTGCGCGCCCGTGCACGAGGCGCGGCCGTTCCTCCGTCGCTACGGACTCGACACGCTGAAGCGGATCAAGGAGTTCGCGCGACTGCGCGCCCGCGCGCGCGAGGCGGAGGTGCTGCATGCCGACGCGCGCGAGACTGCTTATGGGCGGATGTTCGACGGGCTCGTGACCTCGCCCCCGTACCCGGGGCTGCTCGACTACCACGAGCAGCACCGGGTCGCCTACGAGTTGCTCGGCCTCGACGACCTGCGGGCGCTCGAGCTCGGCGCCGCGTCCTCGGGAACGTCCCGTGCAGCGCTCGACGCCTATCGCGACGGAATCAGCAAGGTGCTCGAGAACGCAAGCGGCTCCCTCCGTCGTGGCGCGCGCGTCGTGAGACCGCCGCGATCTCTATCCCGCGATCCTGGAGCGTGCGGGACTGAGGCTCGAGGAGCGTTTCCGCAGGCACGTGAACCGTCGCACCGGACGCCGCGCCGGCGAGTTCTTCGAGGACGTGCTGGTCGCGCGCGCCTAAGCCGCCCGTTGGAGCGCCTCAGAGGCTCATGCGTTCGATGCCAGAGCGTCACTGGCTGAAAGACACGGTGCTCGGCTAGCACATCTTCCTGATCGGCTCCTCGATGGGCGGAGCAGCAATCGTGCAAAACACGTCAGCGCTCCGCGTCGACGGACGGATCAGCCTCTCCGGCACGAGACTATGGCCCGGCTACGGCGTCAACAATCTCGCAGGGCTGGCTCGGATCCGCGACCCGTTTCTCTACGTCGGCTCCCGCAACGACTCGCGTGCACCCCGCAAGGAAGCGCTCGGCATCTTCAGCAAGGTCGGCGCCCGCGACAAGCGCACCGTCTTCTATTCCGGCTCGTATCACGGCTGGGGGATCATCGAGTACTCGCCCTTCGCGCGTCGGGCCCGAACCGTCGTCCTTCGCTGGATCGAGAACCACTCATGAACGACGAGCCCAGACCACCACGACGACGACGAACCTCGGGACCAATCCTGGTGGGGATTCGCTTCGCCTGCGAGCTCGGGCCGGGGGTGACCACCTAAGCGAGTCTGATTCTGGGGTCGATGACCTGACGAGCGAGCCGGGGCCAATGACGATCCGCTCCGGTAGAGCCGCACGTCACCGATTGGGCATGACTGGCGTCGCGTCTCGT
>WNFU01000077.1_pt1 | contig 107149 bp, 106 predicted proteins | sample 5400121 | NCBI WGS metagenome assembly WNFU01 (sample SAMN13153360, study PRJNA577476) | soil metagenome | isolation source: 100 cm soil or saprolite under grassland replicate 1 | place: USA:California | collected 2016-06-15 | reverse complement strand
AACGCCTCAATCAAGTATTCGGCGCGTTGCGCGGCCGGATCTCGAAGCGGACGCGCACCAAATCGTCGTCGACGGCGAAAAGGCGGTGCACGACACCCGGAGGGAACGTCACGGATTCACCCGGTCCGAGCGTCTGCCGGCGACCATCGACCTCGATCCCGAGGCGCCCCTCGAGCACATCGTGCCGCTCCTCCTGGTTCGGCTGCACGTGCTTGATCGCCGTGTAGCCGCGCGGACGAAAGACGAGCTCGAAGCGCAGCAGCTCTCCGCCGGTGCTCTCGCTCGTCTCGTGGAAGACGAGCCGTTCGCCCGTCTGCGGATTCTCGAGCACCTGCCCCGGTTCAGCCATTCGACCATTCTGAGACCACGCGCCTCCTTCTTTCAAGGCGGCGCCGGGTTATGCTCGCCGACCTGGGATGAAGATCGCCATCGCGGGAGCCGGCCTAGCAGGCAGCTACATCTATCGGCTGCTCCGTCGGAGAGGCGACCACGACGTCGAGATCTTCGACATTCGCCATCGCATCGCCTGCGGCATCCACCCGTGCGGCTACGGCGTCGATCACAACTTCGACGCCCTTGCGCGGCGGGCGGGTCTCGACCCCCTCCGCTACGTGCTCCACCGGCCGGCGGGGCGGCGCGGCTACCTCGAAAGCGTCCCAGTGCGAACGACCGTCTTCATGATCGAGAAGCCGCAACTGATCCGGGACCTGCTCGGCGACGCCGAGGTCATCTACGAGCCCGTCGACACGGCGCGGTACGACCTCATAGTGGACGCGACCGGCGAGGCGCGCGCCTACGCTCCCCCGCTGCACGACGACCTCAAGGCTCGCGTGATCCAGTGGCGCGTTCGGACGAAGAAGCCGGCAAAGCTCGCGTTTCGCCCCACACGCGGCGTGCCCGGCTACGCGTGGGGAATGCCGCTGAGCTCGGACGGCCTGGACACCCACGTCGGCGGAGGCTGCCGGGCAGGTGTCAGGTACTCGTCGCGGAAGCTGACGAAGCCGGCGTTCGAGGAGCTGGAGGTCGAGCGCGTGATCTGCGCCTGCGGCGCATTCATACGACTCTCGGGCCCGGACTTCGACAACATCGTTCACGGGAATGTCTGGTCGGTGGGCGAGGCCGCGGGCCTGGTCGGGCCTGTGACGGGGGCCGGAAACGTGTACGCGATGCTGTCGGGCCTCCACCTGGTGGGCAACCTCGGCGACCCCGGTGGATACGTCGCGGCGTTGCGCCGGGACTTCTCGGGGCTCGTTCGGGAGGCCCTCGCCGTGCGCAAGATCCTGGCGGGCCGGCTCCCCGGCCCGATCGACCTTTACCACGTCCGCCTGGGATGGGCGCGAGGCGGCGTCTTCGTGCCGTGGCTCCGCATGCCCCAGGTGCTGCTGCTCATGGAGCGCGCATTCCTCTTTGGGGACGGCCGCCCCGGGAGCCTCGCGCTTGCCTGAATCGATTCGAGGCGTCCGGCGGGAGCTCCGTCTGCTGCTCCTCGCCTACGCGCTGCTCGGATTCGCCGCCGGCTGCCCGCTCTTCCTCCGCACCGGCGACACGGATCAGTTCGCCTGGACGATCAAGCCGCCGCTGACGGCAGCGTTTCTCGGCGCGGCCTACTGGGCGAGCCTCGTGTTGAACCTGCTCGCGAGCCGTGAGCGCTCGTGGGCGAGCGTGCGGAGCGTCGTCGTCCCCGGCTTCGTCTTCACGACGCTGATGCTCGTCGCGACGCTCGTTCACCTCGACCGGTTCCATCTGGGCAGCTCCTCGAACGCCGCCGGGCGCGTAGTGGCCTGGATCTGGCTCGTCGTGTACATCACCGTCCCGCCCCTCACGCTGGCGGTGCTCGCGGCGCAACTCCGCGGTCCCGGCACGGACCCGCCGCGCACGGATCCGTTGCCCGGCTGGATGCGTGCTGCGCTTGCCGCGCAGAGTCTCGTCCTCATCGCGCTCGGCGTCATGCTCTTCGCCGCGCCTTCGTCCGCAGACTCGCTCTGGCCGTGGACGCTGACGCCGCTCACCGCACGCGCCACGGGGGCATGGCTCTGCGGAACCGGGCTTACGGCGGCGTTCGCGGCGTTCGAGAACGACCTTGGCCGCATTCGCGCGATGCTTGCCGGCTACGGCGCCTTGGGCGCCCTGGAAGGAATTGCGATCGCGCGCTACCCGCACACGCCCGATTGGGGCGGCCCCGCAGCCTGGCTCTACGTCGCGTTCCTCGCAACGATGCTCACGCTCGCGCTCTTGATGCTGCTCCGGGAGCGCTCGGTCTTGTAGAAAGCAGTCATGCAGGCCGTCCAGTCAGAAACCGTGCAACCGCTTTCGACCGACGAGCTGCACCTGATCGACGCGTGGTGGCGCGCGGCGAACTACCTCTCCGTCGGTCAGATCTACCTGCTCGACAACCCGCTCCTCCACGAACCGCTTCGCCGCGAGCACGTGAAGCCGCGCCTGCTCGGCCACTTCGGCACGACGCCGGGGCTCACCCTGCTCTACGCGCACCTCAACCGCGCCATTCGCGCGCGCGACCTGAGCGCGATCTTCATCACGGGTCCCGGCCACGGCGGACCCGGTCTCGTCGCCAGCGCGTACCTCGAAGGGACGTACAGCGAGGTGTACTCGCACATCGGCCGGGACGAGGACGGCCTGCGCGCACTCTTCCGCCAGTTCTCGTTTCCGGGTGGCATCCCCAGTCATGTCGCGCCGGAGACGCCGGGCTCGATCCACGAAGGCGGCGAGCTCGGCTACGCACTCTCGCACGCGTTCGGCGCCGCGTTCGACAATCCCGACCTACTCGTCGCGTGCGTGGTCGGCGACGGCGAGGCCGAGACTGGGCCGCTCGCCACCGGCTGGCATTCGAACAAGTTCCTGAACGCGAAGACCGACGGCGCAGTCCTCCCCATCCTGCACCTGAACGGCTACAAGATCGCGAACCCGACTGTCCTAGCGCGCATCCCCGAGCCCGAGCTCGTCGCGCTGTTCGAGGGCTACGGCTACCGGCCGCTGCTCGTCACGGGCGACGAGCCCGAAGCGGTGCACCAGCAGCTCGCGGCCGCGTTGGACGACGCGCTCGACGACATTGCGCGCCTCCAGCACGCGGCCCGCGACGACGGCGAGACGCGTCGGCCGAAGTGGCCGCTGCTGATCCTGCGCACCCCGAAGGGCTGGACGGGACCGAAGGAGGTCGACGGCCTGCCGGTGGAAGGCTCGTGGCGCTCGCATCAGGTGCCGCTCGCGGACGTGCGCGAGCATCCGGACCGGATCGGCCAACTCGAAGAGTGGCTGCGCAGCTACCGGCCGGACGAGCTCTTCGACGAGCGCGGCGCGCTCGTCCGCGAGCTCGAGGAGCTCGCGCCGCAGGGCGACCGCCGCATGAGCGCGAACCCGCACGCGAACGGCGGCCTGCTCCTGCACGACCTCTCGCTCCCGGACTTTCGCGACTACGCCGTGGACGTACCGCAGCCCGGCACGACGTTCGGCGAAGCGACGCGCGTGCTCGGCCGCTTCCTGCGCGATGTCATCACCCGCAATCCGCAGAACTTCCGCATCTTCGGACCCGACGAGACGGCGTCGAACCGGCTCGGCGACGTCTTCGAGGTCACCGCGAAAGCGTGGGAAGCCGAGACGCTGCCGACGGACGAGGGGCTCGCGCCGGAGGGCCGCGTGCTCGAGGTGCTGTCCGAGCACCAGTGCCAGGGCTGGCTGGAGGGCTACCTGCTCACGGGCAGGCACGGGCTGTTCAACTGCTACGAGGCCTTTATCCACATCGTCGACTCGATGTTCAACCAGCACGCGAAGTGGCTGAAGGTCACGCGCGACATCCCCTGGCGGCGGCCGATCGCGTCGCTCAACTACCTGCTCAGCTCGCACGTCTGGCGCCAGGATCACAACGGCTTCTCGCACCAGGACCCCGGGTTCATCGACCACGTCGTGAACAAGAAGGCGGAGATCATCCGCGTCTACCTGCCGCCGGATGCGAACACGCTGCTCTCGGTCGCCGACCACTGCCTGCGCAGCGCGAACTACGTCAATGTGATCGTCGCGGGGAAGCAGCCGGCGCTGAACTATCTTTCGATCGACGACGCGATCATTCACTGCACGCGCGGCGCCGGGATCTGGGAGTGGGCGTCGAACGACGAGGGCGGCGAGCCGGACGTCGTGCTCGGCTGCTGCGGCGACATCCCGACTCTCGAGACCCTTGCCGCCGCCGCGCTGCTGCGCGAGCACCTCCCCGAGCTGAAGGTGCGGGTCGTGAACGTCGTCGATCTGATGCGCATGCAGCCCGAGTCCGAGCATCCGCACGGGCTGCCCGACTTCGAGTTCGACGCGCTCTTCACGACCGACAAGCCGATCGTGTTCGCCTACCACGGCTACCCGTGGCTCATCCACCGCCTCACGTACCGGCGCACGAATCACGCGAATCTGCACGTCCGCGGCTACAAGGAAGAGGGCACGACGACGACGCCGTTCGACATGGTGATGCTGAACGACCTCGACCGCTTCCATCTCGTGATCGACGTCGTCGACCGCGTGCCCGGGCTCGCGGCGAAGGCGGCGTGGCTGCGGCAGGAGCTCGTCGACCGGCGCCTCCGCTACCGCGCGTGGACGAGGGAGCACGGGGAGGACCACCCGGACGTCCGCGAGTGGACGTGGCCGTACTAGTCGTCAATGCCGGCTCGCGCACGCTGAAGCTCCACGTCGTCGACGGAGACGAGTCGCGGCCCGTGGACTCGTTCGCGCAGGACGTCGACGCCGTCGCCCACCGCGTCGTGCACGGCGGGCCGCGCTTCCACGAGGCCGTCGTCGTCGACGACGAGGTCCGAGCGGAGATCGAGCGGCTCGAGCCGCTCGCGCCGCTGCACAACGTGCACGCCGTGCGGGCGCTCGACGAGGCGCGGCGTGCGCTGCCGAACGTGCCGCACGTCGCGGTGTTCGACACGGCGTTCCACGCGACGATTCCCGACGTCGCCTCGACGTACGCCGTGCCGCAGCGATGGCGCGAGTGGGGCGTTCGCCGGTACGGGTTCCAGGGACTGTCGGTGCAGTGGTGCGCGGAGCAGGTCCCGGTGTCGCGGCTCGTCGTGTGCCACCTCGGCGGCGGCAGCTCGGTGTCCGCGGTGCGCGACGGCCGCTCGATCGACACGACGATGGGCTTCACGCCGCTCGAGGGCGTGCCGATGACGACGCGTTCCGGCTCCGTGGATCCGGGGCTCGTCGTCTACCTCCTGCGCGAGCACGGCTTCACGGCCGACGAGCTCGACCACGCGCTCAATCTCGAGTCGGGGCTGAAGGCGCTCTCCGGCACGTCCGGAGACATGCGTGAGGTGGAGACAGCCGGCGGTCTCGCGCTCGACCTCTACGTCTACCGCGTCGCGGCGGCCGTCGGCGCGATGGCCGTCGCGCTCGGCGGGCTGGACGCGATCGCGTTCACCGGCGGGGTCGGCGAGAACTCGGCGACCGTGCGCGAGCGTATCTGCGCGAACCTCGGGTTTCTCGAGCCGTTCGACGTCCACGTAGTCGAGGCGCGTGAGGAGCTCGTGGCCGCGCGCGCCGCGAGGGAGGTGCTCGCGTGAGCGCCGTCGCCGTCGAGGGGCTGGTCGTCGAGCGAGGCGGTGACGTCGTCCTCGACGAGCTCTCGCTCGACGTCGACGCGTCGAGGGTGACCGGGCTGCTCGGCCCGAGCGGGAGCGGCAAGTCGACGCTGCTGCGCGCGCTCGTCGGCGTGCAGCGCGTCCGCAGCGGTCGTATCACCGTGCTCGGCGAGCCCGCCGGCGCAGCGTCGCTCCGTAGGCGCGTCGGCTACATGACCCAGGCGCCGTCCGTGTACGGCGATCTCTCGGTGCGCGAGAACCTGCACTACTTCGCGCGGCTGCTCGCCGCAGGCGTCGAAGCGATCGACGAGGCGATCGAGCGCGTGGCGCTGCGGCGCTTCGAGTCGCGCGTCGTCTCGAAGCTGTCGGGCGGCCAGCGCGCCCGCGTCTCGCTCGCGACGGCGCTGCTGGGCGAGCCCGAGCTGCTCGTGCTCGACGAGCCGACCGTCGGCCTCGACCCGGTGCTCCGGCGCGACCTCTGGGATCTGTTCCACGAGCTCGCAGACGACGGCGTGACGCTGATCGTCTCCAGCCACGTGATGGACGAGGCCGAGCGCTGCGACTCGCTGCTGCTGCTCCGGGAGGGAGAGCTGCTCGCGACGGGCACGCCGGACGAGCTGCGCGCGCGCACCGGCGCGCAGGCGCTCGACGAGGTCTTCCTGCGGCTCGTCGAGGAGAAAGGCGAGCCGGAGTGAGCCTGAGGGTCACCGTCGCGACGGCTTTGCGCGTGCTGACGCAGCTCCGCCGCGACCCGCGGACGATCGTGCTGATCGTCGGCGTCCCGTGCCTGCTCGAGTTCCTCTTGAAGGAGCTCTTCTCCGGACGGCCGGAGGTATTCCAGCACGTCGGCGCACCGCTGCTCGGTCTCTTCCCGTTCATCTCGATGTTCGTGGTCACGTCGGTGACGACGCTGCGCGAGCGCACGACGGGGACGCTCGAGCGGTTGATGACGATGCCGCTCTCGAAGCTCGACCTGCTCGGCGGCTACGCGCTCGCGTTCGCGCTGATGGCCGTGATCCAGGCGACGATCGTCTCCCTGGTCGCCTTCGGGCTGCTCGACCTGAACGTCGAAGGATCACGCCTCGCGGTCGTGGCGCTCGCCGTGGGCAACGCGACGCTCGGGATGGCGCTCGGGCTGTTGGTGAGCGCGTTCGCGACGACGGAGTTCCAGGCAGTGCAGTTCCTGCCGGCCTTCGTCCTGCCGCAGCTCCTCCTGTGCGGGCTCTTCGTCGACCGCGCCGACATGGCCGACTGGCTGCGCTACAGCTCCGACGCGCTGCCGCTCACGTACGCGTACGACGCGCTCGCGCGCGTCGCGAGCGACGGTCCGTATGGCGGCCGCTTCACGCTCGACGTCGCGGTGACGGTCGGCGCGGTGCTCGTCGCGCTCGCGCTCGGCGCCGCGACGCTGCGGCGCCGCACGCCGTAGCGGCTACCCTCGTCAGCTCGTGGCGGAGTACATCTTCACGATGGTCCGGGTCTCGAAGTTCTACGGGCCCGACCGCAAGGTGCTCGACGACATCACGCTCGCGTTCTTCCCGGGCGCGAAGATCGGCGTGCTGGGGCCGAACGGCGCCGGCAAGTCGACGGTGCTGCGGATCATGGCGGGCGTCGAGGAGCCGTCGAGCGGCCGCGCCGACCTCGCTGCGGGCGCGAGCGTCGGCCTCCTGCAGCAGGAGCCCGAGCTCGACGATGCCAAGGACGTGCGCGGCAACGTCGAGGACGGCGTCCGCGCGCAGCGCGACCTGCTTGACCGCTTCGAAGAGATCTCCGCGAAGTTCGCCGAGCCGGATGCCGACTTCGACTCGCTGATCGCCGAGCAGGCGCGTGTGCAGGAGCAGCTCGACCGTCACGATCTCTGGAATCTCGACGCGACTGTCGAGCGCGCGATGGACGCGCTGCGACTCCCCGATCCCGACCGCGACGTCGAGACGCTCTCGGGCGGCGAGCGCCGCCGGGTCGCGCTCTGCCGGCTGCTGCTCTCGTCGCCCGACCTGCTGCTGCTCGACGAGCCGACGAACCACCTCGACGCGGAGTCGGTCGCATGGCTCGAGCGGTTCCTCGCGGACTACGCCGGCACCGTCGTCGCCGTCACGCACGACCGCTACTTCCTCGACAACGTCGCGGGCTGGATCCTCGAGCTCGACCGGGGCAAGGGGATTCCGTTCGAGGGCAACTACTCGTCCTGGCTCGAGCAGAAGCAGGCGCGGCTCGCGCAGGAGGAGAAGCAGGAGTCGGCCCGCCGTCGCGCGCTCGCGCGCGAGCTCGAGTGGGTGCGCGCGTCGCCGCGCGCGCGGCACGCGAAGTCGAAGGCGCGCCTCGCGGGCTACGAGAAGCTGCTCGCGGAGGAGAAGAACGTGAAGCTCGACCGCGTCGAGCTCCATATTCCTGCCGGCCCGCGGCTCGGCGACGTCGTCGTCGAGGCGGACTCCGTCGTCAAGGGCTTCGGCGACAAGCTGCTCACCGAAGATCTGACGTTCTCGCTGCCGCCCGGCGGGATCGTCGGCGTGATCGGCCCGAACGGCGCCGGCAAGACGACGCTCTTCCGGATGATCGTCAGCGAGGAGGAGCCGGACGACGGCGAGCTGCGCATAGGCGACACTGTGCAGGTCGCGTACGTCGACCAGAGCCGCGCGGCGCTCGAGCCGGCGAAGACCGTCTGGCAGGAGGTGTCGGGCGGTCACGACACGATCGAGCTCGGCACGCGGGAGGTCAACTCGCGCCAGTACGTCTCGTGGTTCAACTTCCGCGGCGGCGACCAGCAGAAGCGGGTCGGCGACCTCTCCGGCGGCGAGCGCAACCGTGTCCATCTCGCGAAGCTGCTGCGCAGCGGCGGCAACCTCCTGCTGCTGGACGAGCCGACGAACGACCTCGACGTCGACACCCTGCGCGCCCTCGAGGACGCCCTGCTCGACTTCGCCGGCTGCGCCGTCGTCATCTCGCACGACCGCTGGTTCCTCGACCGGGTCGCGACGCACATCCTCGCGTTCGAGGGCGACTCGCAGACGACCTGGTTCGAGGGGACGCTCTCCGAGTACGAGGCCTGGGTGCGGGAGACGCGCGGCGCGGAGGCGCTCGAGCCGCACCGGATCCGCTACAAGCCGCTGATTCGCCCCGGCGCCTAGCGCGAAACCGTAGTTTCCCGCGAGCCGGTGGGGGGAGGCTCGCGGATTCGCGTTGACCCGTGCTCCGAGAAACTTTAAGCTCTTCAACCAGGGTTCAGCCGGGGGCAGGGCCTCTCACCGCCAATCTCGAACCGTTAGGACGTACCCACCATGACCAAGCGCATCGCGCGCGTCGGCACATTCCTGCTTGCCGTATGTGCTGTCTCGCTGCTTTTCGTCGGCCCGGGTGTTGCGGCTCATCGCGGCACGCAGGCGACGAACCTCCTCATCTGGGTCGACAGCCCGCAGAAGCCGTCGATCGAGAAGAGTGCCGCCGCCTGGGGCAAGGCGCCCGTGACGGTACTCGTGCACAGCTTCGGCGGGATCCGCGACGACCTCAAGACGGTCAAGCCGGAGAACGCGCCGGACATCATCATCGGCCCGCACGACTGGGTCGGCGACCTGGCCACCAACGGCCTCGTCGTGCCGCTGTACCCGAATGCGGCCACGAAGAAGCAGTTCCCGAAGTACGCGCTCGACGCGTTCTCGTACGGCACCGCCGTGAAGAAGCTCTACGGCGCGCCGTACGCGCTCGAGAACGTCGGGCTCGTCGTGAACACGCAGCTCGTCAAGGTTCCGACGACGTTCTCGCAGCTCGAGAGCGAGGCGCTCGCCTTCAAGAAGAAGAAGAGCGGCAACATCGCCATCGCCGTGCCGCAGGGCTCCGGCGGCGATCCGTACCACATGTACCCCTTCTTCTCGGGGCTCGGCGGCTATGTCTTCGGCCGCAACAAGGCGGGCCTGCTCGATGCCTCTGACATCGGCATCGCGAACAAGACCTTCCTGAAGAACTCGACGCTGATCGACAAGTGGAACAAGGAAGGCCTGATCAACTCGAAGGTCGACTACAACACGGCGAAGAACGCATTCCTCAAGAAGCAGGCGGCGTTCTGGATCACGGGCCCGTGGGAGTCGGACACGCTCAAGTCGAGCGGCATCAAGTTCAAGATCATCCAGCTGCCGAAGATCAAGTTCGCGGCAGTGCCGTTCCTCGGCGTGCAGGGGATGATGGTCACGAAGTACGCGACCGACCATGGTCTCGACGCGCTCGCGAAGGACTTCGTCTCGAGCTACATGATGAAGTCGTCCGCGCAGCTCGACCTCGCGAACAACAACGGCCGGACGCCGGCGAACATCGTCGCCCAGAAGGGCTACAAGGACCCGGTGCAGGCCCAGTTCGGGAAGGCCAGCGTCGGCGGTGTGCCGATGCCGAACATCCCGCAGATGGGTTCGGTGTGGACCGACTTCGGCCAGGCGTGGGTCAAGTCGACGCAGGGTGCCGGCGCCACGAAGGCACGCATCGCCTTCGCGACGGCGGCGAAGAACATCGCGAACAAGATCGGCTAGCCGGATCGAAACGAATGACGCGGGCGCTCTTCCACAGGGCGCCCGCGTCTCGTAACGTTGTGACGATGAGGCTCCTCCCATGAGCGCGTCGGCCGTGTCGCCGGAGGCTCCACGGCCGAGCGTCGGCACGGCGGCCTGGTCGCTCCCGTCGCGGGCGGTCGCGACGTTCTCGGGACCGATCGGCATCGGCCTCAAGATCGCGCTGCTCTCGCTCTCGAGCGCGATCGGCATCTGGGCGCTCGTCGTGCTGGTGAACCGGCACTCGTACACCGCCGCGGCCCTCGTCGCTGCGGTGACGGTCGTCATCGACGCGCTGTACTTCCTGCCGCGCGCCGTCCCTGCCAAGTTTCTCATCCCCGGGACGTTCTTCCTGATCGCCTTCCAGGTGATCCCGATTGCGTACACCCTCGACGTCGCCTTCACGAACTACTCGACCGGCCACATCCTCAAGAAGCCGTCCGCGATCGAGCAGATCAAGCTCGTCACGCTCGCGGAGACCGGCGCGGGCAAGACGTTCACGATGACGCCCGCGAAGGACTCGGGCGGCGACCTCGTCCTGCTGCTGAAGGACGACCAGAACGGCGCGACGTTCGTCGGCACGGCCGACGGGCTGACGCCGTTGCCGAAGAGCAAGCTCACGGAGAGCGGCGGTGCGATCACGGCCGCGAACGGCTACACGGTGCTGAAGGGCGACGAGCTGCTCACGGCGTCGGCCGACCTCGGCAAGCTGGTCGTCCCGAGCGGTGGCGACAACGGCATCCGCGCCGAGGGTCTCTCGACCGCGGTCGAGCTGCACCCGACGATGCGCTACGACGAGAAGGACGGCACGTTCACGCGCGTCACGGACGGCGCCGTCTTCCACGACAACGGCCGGGGCTCGTTCGTGCACGACAAGGAAGAGCTGCTGCCGGGCTGGAAGGTCTACGTAGGGTTTCGCAACTTCGGTCGCATCATCCACAGCAAGTTGATCCGCGGGCCGTTCGTCCGCGTGTTCATCTGGACGCTCGCGTTTGCGACGCTCACCGTCTTCCTCTCGTTCGGGCTGGGCCTCTTTCTGGCGATCACGCTCAACAAGGCCGGGATGCGGTTCCGCGGGCTCTACCGCTCGGCGCTGATCCTTCCGTACGCGATCCCGGGCTTCCTGTCGCTGCTCGTGTGGCGCGGCCTTCTCAACGACGACTTCGGAGTCATGAACAAGCTGCTCGGCAATCTCGGGATTCACATCCCGTTCCTGTTCGACGCGAACTGGGCCAAGGTCTCGGTGATCATCGTGAGCACGTGGCTGACGGTTCCGTACTTCTTCCTCGTCTCGCTCGGCGCGCTGCAGTCGATTCCCGGCGAGCTCATCGAGGCTGCGCGCGTCGACGGCGCGAGCGCGTGGGATTCGTTCCGGAAGGTGACGCTGCCGCTGCTGCTCGTGGCCGTTGCGCCGCTGATGATCGCGTCGTTCGCGTTCAACTTCAACAACTTCGGCAACATCTACCTACTGACGGGCGGCGGGCCGTCCGTCGGTGACAACACCGTCGCGGGCGCGACCGACATCCTGATCAGCTACACGTACAAGATCGCGTTCGCCGCGGGACTCGGCCAGGACTACGGGCTCGCGAGCGCGGTCTCGCTGATCATCTTCTTCATGGTCGCGACGATCTCCTGGATCGCGTTCACCCGCACCAAGTCGCTGGAGAACCTGGCGTGAGCACCGCCGAAGACACCGCCGGCGTCGCCGTCCCGCGGACTGCCGAGCGCCGCCGGCCGCCGCTGCCGAGCCTGAGCGGCAACTGGTGGCGGCACGTGATCGGAGTCATCGCGGTCGTCTGGGCGCTCTTCCCGGTCGTGTACGTGATCTCGGCCGCGTTCAACGCAGACTCGACTCTGAGCGGCGCGGGTCTCATCCCACGCTCGGTGACCTTCCACAACTTCAAGCAGCTGTTTGCGTCGGGGGCTGCGACGAAGCATTTCGCGAGCGCGGCGGACTATCCGTACTGGTACAAGAACACGCTCATCGTCTCGATCTCGACGGCGTTCTTCACCGTCATGCTCGGAGCGCTCGCGGCTTACGCGTTCAGCCGCTTCCGCTTCCGCGGCAGGCGGATCGGGATGCTCTTCCTGCTCCTGATCCAGATGTTCCCGCAGCTGCTCGCCGTCGTCGCGATCTACCTGATCGTCTACAACGTCGGCGACATCTTCCACGTGATCGGGCTGAACACGATCACCGGCTTGATCGTCGTGTACCTCGGCGGCGTGATGGGCGTGAACACGTGGCTGATGAAAGGCTTCTTCGACACGATTCCGTCCGAGCTCGACGAATCGGCGCGCGTCGACGGCGCGACGCCCGCGCAGGTGTTCTGGGGTGTCGTGCTGCCGCTCGCGGCGCCGGTGCTCGCGGTGATCGCGCTGCTCTCCTTCGTCGGAACGATCAACGAGTTCGTGATTGCGAGCGTGCTGTTGCAGTCCTCGCAGCACCAGACCCTGCCCGTCGGACTCTTCAGATTCATCAGCGGCCAGTACGAGCAGTGGTGGGGACCGTTCGCGGCGGGCGTGCTGCTGGCAGCGATCCCGGTCGTCATTCTGATGCTGTCGCTGCAGAAGTTCATCGTCGGCGGCTTGACCCAGGGATCGGTCAAGGGATGAGCGTCTCGGCCCGCGTCGACGTCGGCGCCGCGACGCTGCTCGAGCCGTACCACGACGGTTCTGACGCGAGCGTCCTCGAGCGTCCGGCCGCAGTCGGCGACGAAGCCGTGTTGCAGCTGCGTGTGCCGCACGCTTCGTCCGCCGACACGGTCGCGCTTCGCTACGTCCACGACGGCGAGCCGCGAATCGTCCGCGCCGAGCGCGACGGGGAGACGGCGACGGAGACGCTGTGGCGCGCCGAGCTGCCCGCCGTCCACGAGGCGACCCGCTACCGCTGGCTGCTCTCAGGCGGCGAGATCGGCTGGGCGTGGTTGAACGGCACGGGCGTCGTCACGCACGACATCCCCGACGACGACGACTTCGTCCTGCTCGTCGGCGGCGACGAGCCGAGCTGGCACCTCGAGTCGGTCGTCTACGAGATCTTCCCCGACCGGTTCGCCACGTCCGGATTGGAGATCGACGTCCCCGAATGGGCCGTCACATGCCCATGGGATCACATGCCCATGGGCCGCGGAATTGCGTCTCAATACGAACTTTTCGGTGGCGATTTGCGCGGAGTCGAACAACATCTCGACCACATCGAGTCTTTAGGCGCGAATGTCATCTACCTGACGCCGTTCTTCCCGGCCGGCAGCGTCCACCGCTACGACTCGACGTCGTTCGAGCGTGTCGACCCGCTCCTGGGAGGCGACGAGGCGCTCGCGTCGCTCCTGCGCGCGGCGCATGCGCGCGGCATGCGCGTGGTCGGCGACCTGACGACGAATCACGTAGGGATCGGCCACGAGTGGTTCGCGGAGCATCCCGAGTTCTTCTATGTCGACGGCGACCGTTACGAGTCGTGGATCGGGGTGCCGACGCTGCCGACGCTCAACTGGACCAACGAAGGTATGCGCGCGGAGATGGCACGTGTCGTCCGTCGCTGGCTCGACTTCGGCCTCGACGGCTGGCGGATCGACGTCGCGAACATGACGGCGCGGCACGGCGAGAGCGACCTCGCGCGCGAGGCGGCGCGCCTCGTCCGCAGCGCCGCCGGTGACGCCCTCGTCGTCGCCGAGCACGGGCACGACTTCCGCGACGATCTCGCCGGTGGCGGCTGGCACGGCGCGATGAACTACTCCGGCTTCCTGCGCCCCGTCTGGTGGTGGCTGCGGGACGAGGGTTTTGCGCGCGATCCGTTCCGCGCGGACTTCCCGGCGCCCCTCTTCACGGGGACGCAGTCGGTCGCGTCGATGCGCGCGTTCCGCGCCGGCGTCCCTTGGCAGTCGACCCTGCACTCGTGGACGCTGCTCGACAGCCACGACTCGCCGCGCTTCAGCACCGTGACGAAGTCGCGCGACAAGCAGCTCGTCGGCGTCGGCCTGCAGATGACGACCCCCGGCGTGCCGATGATCTTCGCCGGCGACGAGCTGGGGCTCGAGGGCGAGTGGGGCGAGGACGCACGCCGGACGATGCCATGGAACCGCCGCGACGAATGGGACGAGACGCTCCTCGGCGCGTACCGCAGCCTCATCGCGCTGCGGCGCAGCGCTCCCGCGCTCGCGCGCGGCGGCATCCGCTATGTCCACGTGTCGGCGGACGCGATCGCGTACCTCCGGGAGACCGCCGACGAGACGCTGCTCTGTCTCGCGTCGCGCGCGCCGCACGCTCCGATTTCCGTTCCCTTCCGCACGCTCGAGACGCTCTACGGCGACGACGCGCCCGACGGCGTCCTGCCCGCAGACGGCCCCTCGTTCCACATCTGGAGGATTCATGGCTGAGGTCGCGTTCAACGAAGTCGACAAGGTCTACGAGGGCGGCGTCCACGCCGTGCAGGACCTCACACTCGACGTGCACGACGGCGAGTTTCTCGTGCTCGTCGGTCCATCCGGCTGCGGCAAGACGACGGCGCTGCGGATGGTCGCCGGACTCGAGGAGATCTCCGACGGGACCGTGACGATCGGCGGCCGCGTCGTGAACCGTCTCTCGCCGAAGGAGCGCGACATCGCGATGGTCTTCCAGAACTACGCGCTTTACCCGCATCTCTCGGTCGCGGACAACATCGCGTTCGGACTGCGGCTCCGCAAGACCCCGAAGAGCGTGATCGAGGAGCGCGTCGACTGGGCTGCGAAGATGCTCGACCTGACGCCGTACCTCGCGCGGCGTCCGAAGGAGCTGTCGGGCGGCCAGCGCCAGCGCGTGGCGATGGGCCGCGCGATCGTCCGGCAGCCGCAGGTCTTCCTCATGGACGAGCCGCTGTCGAACCTCGACGCGAAGCTGCGCGTCCAGATGCGCGCTGACATCGCCAAGTTGCAGCACGACCTCGGCACGACGACGATCTACGTGACGCACGACCAGGTCGAGGCGATGACGATGGGCGATCGTGTCGCGGTCATGAGTCAGGGCGTCCTCCAGCAGGTCGACACGCCGCAGAGCCTCTACGAGAACCCGGCCAACCTGTTCGTCGCCGGGTTCATCGGCACGCCGCCGATGAACCTGCTCGCGGCCCAGGCAAGCGCGGAGAACGGCGGCGTCTCGCTCATGATCGGCCGGCAGGGGCTGCCGCTCTCCGACGAGACGCTCGCGCGCTATCCCGGCGTGCGCGGTTACGCCGGTCGCGATGTCGTCCTCGGCGTGCGCAGCGACGACATCTACCTCGCCGCGAATCGACCGAACCTCCCGACGCTCACGGCGAGCCTCCAGCTCGTCGAGGCGCTCGGGTCGCACTCGATGGCGTACTTCAAGATCGACGCGATCATCGTGCGCGCGGGCGAGCTCGCCGAGGAGGCCGAGCAGGAAGAGGAGGCGCATGCGGAGGGCGTGACCGCGGCCCGCCCGAACCTCGTCTCGACGCTGACGGCCGGAGAGGCCGCGGAGCTTCATCTTGCGGACGACGTCAAGGTGGCGATCGACGTCGCGAAGGTCCACCTGTTCGATCCCGACTCCGGTGCGCCGCTTCGGTAGTGCGGCCGGTGTCGCGCTTGCACTCGTAGCGGTAGTCGTCTCGAGCGCGGGCGGCACGGGTTCAGCGCCTCCGACCGGCGCAGCGCTCGCGGCGCTCCAGCAGCCGCCCACGTACGGATCGCTCGCGTCGCAGCGCATCTACTTCGTGATGACCGACCGCTACGCGAACGGCGACCCCGCGAACGACCGCGGCGGCTACAGCGGCGGCCTCAAGCAGACGGGCTTCGAGCCGGCCGATCCCGGCTTCTGGCACGGCGGCGACCTCCGCGGTCTCACCGGCACCTGCGGCGACACGAAGACGGGCCTCGCACGCGTCAAGGCGCTCGGCTTCACCGCCGTCTGGGTGACGCCCGTCGTCAAGAACCAGGTCTACCAGGGGACGACGGCCGGCTACCACGGCTACTGGGGGCTCGACTTCACGCACGTCGATCCCCACCTCGGCAGCGACGCCGACTTCGGCGCGTTCGTCGACTGTGCGCACTCGCTCGGGATGAAGGTGTACCTCGACGTCGTCGTCAACCACACGGGCGACACGATCTCCGTCGGAACGACGACGTTCATCCCTCCGAGCGAGCAGCCGTACCGCGACTGCCACGGCAGGAAGTTCAATCCGGCGCGCTACGTGACGCGGAAGTTCCCCTGCCTCAGCGTGAAGTACATGCCGGGCAATCCGTACGTCTTGCCGACGCTGCGGCACGCGAAGAAGCCGGAATGGCTGAACAACGTCACGAACTACCACGACCGCGGCGACATCGACTTCAACTCTTGCAACCAGACCTGCCTCGAGCAGGGCGACTTCTTCGGGCTCGACGACGTCTTCACGGAGAAGCCGAACGTCTTGAACGGATTCGCGAAGATCTTCGGCGACTGGATCACGAAGTACAAGGTCGACGGCTTCCGCGTCGATACCGCGCGGCACGTGAACGCCGCGTTCTTCCGCCTGTGGGTGCCGAAGATCCTCGCGTCCGCGCGCAGCGCCGGCGTCACGGACTTTCCGATCTTCGGCGAGGTGTTCTCCAACGACGACACGTACGTCTCGCAGTTCGTGCGCGACCGCGGCCTCCCGATCGCGCTCGACTTTCCGTTCCAAGAGGTCGCGGCGGGCTACGTCGCGGGACGGACGAACGCGAAGGCGTTGCGCGACCGGCTCGACGACGACGACTACTACCGCACCCCGAACGGCGTCGCGCCGACGCCGCCGACGTTCCTCGGCAACCACGACATGGGCCGCGCCGCGTACCAGGTCGAGCAGCGCGGCGGCGGCGAGGCCCTCCTGCAGCGCGTCGAGCTCGGCTACGACCTCATGTACCTGATGCGCGGCGCGCCGGTCGTCTACTACGGCGACGAGGTCGGGATGATCGGCCGCGGCGGCGACCAGCAGGCGCGCCAGGACATGTTTCCGACGCAGGTGCAGGAATGGCAGACGCAGGAGCGCGTGGGCTCGCCGCCGATCGGCGCGGGCTCGTCCTTCGACGTGACGAACAACCCGCTCGAGCTGGAGCTGAAGCAGCTCGCCGCGCTTCGCGACGCGCACCCCGCGCTTTCGAACGGCGCGTCGATCGTCCGCTACGCGAGCGGGCGCGTTCTCGTCTTCTCGCGCGTCGACGCGGCTGCGAAGCGTGAGTACCTCGCGGCGTTCAACTCGGGAACAACCGCCGCAACGGTCCAGTTCTCGACGATCACTCCGCGCTCGAACTGGACCGCGTTGCTCGGGTCAGCCAACCTCTCGACTGCGCCCGACGGCTCGGCGTCTCTCACTCTCGCGCCGCTCGCGGCCCTCCTACTGAAGGCGGATCAGGAGGTCCCTGTGACGCCCGCGCAGGCGCCGAAGCTGAAGGTGACCGGGGACCCGTACACGAACCTCTGGCAGGTCGGCGCGACGGTGGCCGGCGACACACCGGTCAGCGTCGCGTTCGCTCTCAAGCGGGGCAGCGGCGCCTGGAGGCGTCTCGCGATCGACGACACCCCGCCGTACCGCGCGTTCCTCGACCCGGCGAAGTTCAAGCGAAACGAACGGGTTCAGCTCGTCGCGGTGGAGCGTGCGCTCGACGGCTCGACCGCAACTTCGAGCGTCGCGACGTTCAACCTCCGCCCGCGCTGAAGCAGCGGCGCGAGCGGCTCGAAGCGCGCCTGGAAGAAGCGCAGCACCTCGGGCTCGTACGTCATCCGGAGTCCCGGTACTTCGTCCCGCCGCGCGTGCACCGACGCGACGACCTCGGCGACGTAACGCAGATGCTCCTCGCCGTAGACGCGGCGCGGCAGCGTCAGACGCACGAGCTCCAGTCCGTCGTACGGGTCGTGTCCGTGCTGTCCCGAGACGATTCCGCGCTCCATTGAGCGCACGCCGCCGGCGAGATAGATCGCCGCGGCGAGCGCCTGCGCGGGGAATTCGTGTTGCGGCACGTGCGGCAGCATCCGCTTGGCGTCGACGAAGACGGCGTGGGCGCCGATCGGCACGACGATCGGTACGCCGGCCTCGAGCAGCAGGCCGCCGAGATACGCGCTCTGGCCGACGTAGTGGCGAACGACGCGCTCGTCCGTCGATTCGCGAATGCCCTGCGCGAGCGCCTCCATGTCGTGACCGGCGAGTCCGCCGTAATGCGGGAAGCCCTCGTAGACGACCACGAGCTCGCGCGCGCGTTCGGCAAGCGTGTCGTCGTTCAGTGCAAGCACGCCGCCGATCGGGACGAAGTGGTCCTTCTTCGAGGAGAACACGGCGCCGTCGGAGAGCGACGCGATGCGGCGGATCAGCTCGGCGAGCTCGAAGTTCCCGCAGCCGGGCTCGCGATCCTTGACGAACAGCGCGTTCTCCGAAATGCGCGTCGCATCGAGGATCAGCGGCACGCCGTAACGCGTCGTGAGGTCGCGTACAGCCTCGAGGTTTCCGAGCGAGAACGGCTGGCCGCCCGCCATGTTCAGGCAGGCCTCGACACGCACGAACGCCACGCGCTCGGCCGCGGCCGCGAGGACGTGGTCGAGCGCCTCGAGGTCGACGTCGCCCTTGAACGGGTTGAGCGACTGCGGATCGCACGCCTCGCGGATCGCGACGTCGACCCACGTGCCGCCCGCGAGCTCGACGTGCGCGCGCGACGTCGTGAAGTAGAGGTTCGAAGGGACGAGGGCGCCTGGGGTCACGAGCAGCTTCGCGAGCAGATGCTCGGCGCCGCGTCCCTGGTGCGTCGGGATGACGTGGCGGTAGCCGAAGACCTCCTGGACCGCGCGCTCGAGCCGGAAGAAGCTGCGCGAGCCGGCATATGACTCGTCGCCGAGCTCCATCGCCGCGCGCTGCTCCTGCGAGAGCGCGGACGTACCGCTGTCCGTGAGCAGGTCGACGAACACGTCGTCGGAGCGGAGCAGGAAGGTGTTGTAGCCGGCCGTCTCGAGCGCGGCGCGGCGTCCGGCCTCGTCGAGGAGCGCGATCGGCTCGACGACCTTGTTCTTGTACGGCGGCGGCAGCGTCACGATCTCCTCCCGTTCTCGGCCAGCGTCGGATGTCGCGTCTCGAGCCAGTCGGAGACCGCGCTCTCGACGCGTTCGTCGAAGGAAACCTCCAGCGAGGTCCCGCGCTTCAGCGGCACGAGCCGCGCGTCGAGACCGCGCTGCTCGAGGTAGCGCACGAGGTCGATCGCGTCCGCAGTGTGCTGGAGGTCGACCCTCACGACTCGCACCGCGCACGCAGCGCGTCCCACTCCGCGTCGACGCGCCTCTGGATCTCGTCCACGCGGCCGTTCGCGTCCGGCGCGAACAGATGCGCGAAGCGCTTCTGCGGCCGCAGCCACGCGTCGATCGGCAGCTTCTCGTCCGGCTCGTACGTCAGGCGGTAGCGGCCGTCGACGACCTCGTACAGCGGCCAGAAGCAGGTGTCGACGGCGGCGCGCTGGATCGCGAAGGCGTCGCGCGGCTCATGGCCCCAGCCGAGCGGGCAGTCGGAGAGGACGTTCAGGAACGCAGGCCCCTCGGCCTTCGCCGCGCGCTCGGCCTTGCGGCTCAGGTCGTCCCACTTGACCGCCGCGGCTTGTGCGACGTACGGGATGTGGTGCGCGACGGCGATCGCCGTCATGTCCTTGCGCTCCTGCGTCTTGCCGAGCGGGCTCGTCGTCGTGCTCGCGCCGAACGGCGTCGCGCCGGAGCGCTGGACGCCCGTGTTCATGTACGCCTCGTTGTCGTAGCAGACGAAGACGAAGCGATGGCCGCGCTCGAGCGCGCCCGACAGTGCCTGGAGGCCGATGTCGTACGTGCCGCCGTCGCCGGCGAACACGACGAAGGTGAGCGGCGAGTTCTGCGGCAGTCCGTTGCGCCGTCGCAGAGCGCGGTACGCGGTCTCGACGCCCGACGCCACCGCGGCCGCGTTCTCGAACGCGACGTGCAGCCAGGGGACGTTCCACGCCGTCGTCGGATAGCGCGTCGTCGCGACCTCGAGGCATCCGGTTGCGGAGATGACGACCTTCGGCGTCTCGATCGTGTCGAGCACCGTGCGCACGACCAGCGGGATCCCGCAGCCCTGGCAGAGGGCGTGCCCGCCGCGCAGCGGCGGCGTCCCGTGCTCGTTGCGCACGAGCGTCTTCATGCGGCTCATGGGTCGCTCCTCAGGCCGACATAGTGCGGTTCCGTTCCGGCGAAGACGGCGCGGACGTGCTCGGGATGCAGATCGCGGCCGCCGAGGCCGTAGACGTGGCTCCGCACGTTGCGTGCGAGTCCCGCGACCTCCGCATAGAGCGGCGGCCGGCCGCCCGGCGAGTCGGCGCGGTCGAGCACGGCGACGTCGTCGACGCCGAACAGCGCGCGGGCGACGCGGTCCGCGGGAAACGGACGGAAGGAACGGATCTGGAGCACGCCGACGGCCTCGCCGCCGTCGCGCAGCTCGTCGACGACGTCCTTGACGGTGCCCGCGCTCGAGCCCATCAGGACGATCGCGCGCTCGGCTCCGTCCAGACGGTACGCCTCGACCGCCTCGTACGAGCGGCCGCTGAGCGCCGCGAACTCGAGCAGCACGTCGTCGAGCACGCGTTCCGCCGCCGACTGAGCCTCGGCGAGCGCGACGCGCAGCTCGAAGTACGAGTCCGGCATCGAGAACGGTCCCTGCGACGTCACGCGCTCGAGATCGAGCAGCGGGAACGGCACCGAGTAGTCGCCGACGAATGTCCTCACCTCGTCGTCCTCGAGCAGGACGACCGGCTCCGCGGAGTGCGTGATCGTGAAGCCGTCCTGTCCGACGAACACCGGCAGCAGCACGTCCGGATGCTCGGCGATGCGCGGCGCCATCACCATGAAGTCGTACGCCTCCTGCGCGTTCTCGACGAAGAGCTGCACGCAGCCCGAGTCGCGGACGAGCATCGAGTCGGAATGGTCGGCGTGGATGTTGATCGGCCCCGAGAGGGCGCGGTTTCCGACCGCCATGACGATCGGCGCGCGCATCGCGGCCGCGATGTAGACGATCTCCGCCATCAGTGCCATTCCCTGCGACGACGTCGCGGTCATCGTCCGCGCGCCCGCGAGGGCGGCGCCGACCGCGGCGCTCATCGCGGAGTGCTCGGACTCGACGTTGACGACTTCGCCGTGCGCCTTGCCGGCCGCGGCGAACTTCGCGAAGCCCTGGATGATCGGCGTCTGCGGCGTGATCGGATACACCGGCACGACGTCCGGGTCGATCTGGCGCATCGCGTGGGCCGCCGCCTCGCCGCCCGTGAGCACCTGCGGCGCGACCAGGCTACGCATCGGGCACCATCGCGATCGCGCCGGTCGGGCAGGCGACGGCGCAGAGCTCGCAGCCCTTGCAGTAGCGAAGGTCGAAGCCGCCGAAGCTCGTCCCTTCGAGGATGACCGCCGAGTCGGGGCAGTAGAGCCAGCAGAGCAGGCAGTCGACGCATTTCGTGAGATCGACCTCGGGACGGACGCCCGTGCGCCAGCCGCCGGTCTCCGGCTGCTCGGCCTCGTCGCGCAGGACGATTCCGCCCGGATGCGTCATGCCTGCGCCTCGTAGCCGGCGGCGACGGCGGCGCGGATCGCGGCGGGATCGAGCTTGCGGCCGAGCAGCTCGACGGCGGCGTCCTGCAGCGTCTCGAGCGGCGGCTCGCCGAGCGCCTTGGCGAGCGCTCCGGTCATGAACAGGTTCGTCGACTCGCGCGGCGCGCCGAGGCTCTCCGCGTCGAGCAGGATGCCGCCTTCCTTCAGCCCTTCCGTGACGCTCGGCTCGTGCAGCAGCGACGGCTCGAGCACGACGACCGCGTCCGGCGTCGTGACGGCGTCGTGGCGGCGGATCGGGACGTCGTCGTAGCGCGTGAACGCGCGCAGCGGCGCGCCGCGGCGCTCGGGGCCGTACTCGGGGAACGCCTGCACGCTCTTGCCGGAGTGGAGCAGCGCGACCGCGAGCATCTGCGACGCCGACTTCGCGCCCTGCCCGGCGCGCGCGTGCCAGCGGATCTCCTTCATCGCGCCTCCTCCAGGAACGTCTGGACGCCGCGCGCGGCACGCTTCGCCTCGCTCACCGCCTCGACGACGGTGGCGCCGCCGTTCGTCGCGTCGCCCGCGGCGAACCAGCGTCGCCGCGTCGTGCGTCCGTGCTCGTCCACGACGATCCGGCCGTTGCGCCGGTCGAAGCCGACGAGGTCTTCCAGCTCGTTGCGCGAGCGCTGGCCGAGTGCCTTGACGACGGTGTCGGCGGCGAGGACGAACTCGCTGCCGGGCACCGGCTCGGGGCGCGGCCTGCCGCTCGCGTCGCTGCGGCCGAGTTGCATGCGGACGCACTCGACGCCGGTGACGTGCGAGTCGCCGAGGATGCGCACCGGGAGCGCGAGCCATTCGAACTCCACGCCTTCGTCGCGCGCCTCCTCGACCTCGTGCTGGTACGCGGGCATCTCGGCTTGCGTGCGGCGGTAGACGAGCGTCACCTTCGCCGCACCGAGCCGGACGGCTTCGCGCACGACGTCGATCGCCGTATTGCCGCCGCCGATCACGACGACGCGTCCACCGACCCGCGGCGGCGCGCCGGTCTTCAGCGCCTCGACGAAGGGGAGCGAGTCCCACACGCCGTCGAGCTCGTCGCCGGGATAGGGAACGTCGAGGTCGGGGCCGAGGCCGACGGCGAGGACGCACGCGTCGAAATCCTGTTCGACGTCGAGCAGCGACTCGACGTCGAGTGTGGCGCCGAGCTCGAAGCGGACGCCGAGGCGCGTCAGCAGCGCCGCCTCCTTCGGCAATGGCTCGCGCAGCTCCCGGTAGGGGGCGATCGCGAAGCGGACGAGACCGCCGACCTCGTCGCGCGCGTCGAAGACGGTGACGTCGTGGCCGAGCAACGCGAGCTCGCCGGCGCACGCGAGGCCGGCAGGCCCGGCGCCGACGACGGCGACGCGGTGGCCGCTGCGGTGCTGCGGCGCCTCGAGCTCGAAGCCGTGCGCAAAGGCGGCGTCCGTCGCATAGCGCTGCAATCGTCCGATCGCGATCGGCTTGCGGCCGTCGTGCTCGAGGACGCAGGCGCCTTCGCAGAGGGTCTCGACCGGGCAGACGCGGGCGCAGGTTCCGCCGAGCAGGTTCTCCGCGAAGATCAGCCGCGCCGCGCCGTCCACGTCGTGGCGCGCGATCGCGCCGATGAATCCCGGCACGTCGATTCCGGCCGGACACGCGACCGCGCAGGGCGCGGGCGCGTGGCGCGCGCCGCACTCGAGACACGCGTCCGCTTCGAGCAGCGCCTCGTCGTCCTCGAGCGGCGGAACGAGCTCCTCGAAGAGGTCGAGTGCCATCGCACGCTCAGTGTCGGTTGCGACGGGCCGAGCGCCATCGGTGAGCCCAACGTGGGCTTTGCGGGAATGCCGCAGCCGCTCGTGCGCGGCGGCCCGGATGTACGGCCGCAGCCGTAGTCCTACCGTCCCGGGTGTGGCGACGACGCTTCATCCCTCCGCGCAGTTCAGCGCGACGCTGCGCGTTCGGCTCGAAAACCAGCCCGGTGCGTTCGCGGCGCTTGCGGCGGCGATCGCCGAGGAGGGAGCGCTGCTCGACGCGATCGACCTCGTCCGCGTCGAGAACGGAACGAAGGTGCGCGACATAACCGTGCTCGCGAGCGACGCCGATCACATCGAGCGCATCGTCTCCAGCGTGGGCCTGCTCGACGGCGTCCTCGTCGAGCACGTCTCCGACCGCACCTTCCTCCTGCACCTCGGCGGCAAGCTCGAGATCGTGCCGAAGACGCCGCTGAAGACGCGCGACGACCTCTCGATGGCGTACACCCCGGGAGTCGCACGCGTCTCGCAGGCGATCGCCGCCGATCCCGCGAAGGCGTGGACGCTGACGATCAAGCAGAACACCGTCGCCGTCGTCAGCGACGGCTCCGCGGTACTCGGCCTCGGCGACGTCGGCCCCGCGGCCGCGATGCCGGTCATGGAGGGCAAGGCGGTGCTGTTCAAGGAGTTCGGCGGCGTCGACGCGTTCCCGATCTGTCTCGACGCGCACGACCCCGACGAGATCGTCCGGATCGTGACGGCGCTCGCGCCCGTCTTCGGCGGGATCAACCTCGAGGACATCTCCTCGCCGCGCTGCTTCGAGATCGAGCGGCGGCTCCGCGAGACGCTCGACATCCCCGTCTTTCACGACGACCAGCACGGGACGGCGATCGTCGTCCTCGCCGGGCTGCTGAACGCGCTGCAGCTGGTCGGCAAGCGGATCGAGGACGTGCGCATCGTTATGACCGGCGTCGGCGCCGCCGGCATCGCGGTGACGAAGACGCTGCTCGCCGCCGGCGCGCGCGACATCGTCGGCTGCGACCGGACGGGCGCACTCCATCGGGGCTGCGAATGCCTCGACAACGAAGCGAAGCGGGAGTACGCGAAGCTGACGAACCCACGCGGCTTCGTCGGCAGCGCGGACGACGCGCTCCGCGACGCGGACGTGTTTATCGGCCTCTCGTCCCCGGGCGCGGTCAATGCCGACGCGATCCGGACGATGGCCGACGACGCGATCGTCTTCGCGATGGCGAACCCGACGCCCGAGGTGCTGCCCGAGGAGATCGACGGCGACGTCGCGGTGATCGCGACGGGCCGCTCCGACTACCCGAACCAGATCAACAACGTGCTCGCCTTCCCCGGCATCTTCCGCGGCGCTCTCGACGTCCGCGCGTCGACGATCAACTCCGAGATGGAGCTCGCGGCGGCGCAGGCGATCGCCGGCGTGGTCGACGGGCACCTCGCCGCCGATTACGTGATCCCGAGCGTGTTCAACCGAGACGTCGCACCGGCCGTCGCACGCGCAGTCGCGGACGCGGCGCGGCGCACCGGAATCGCCAGGCGCTGATTCGAGAGGAGACGGAGATGGAGGTCGCCAAGGTCATGACGAAGAAGGTTGTCTCGGTCACGCCGACGACCTCGTTGAAGCACGTCGCCCAGTTGCTCCTGACCAAGCGCATCTCGGGTGTCCCGGTCGTCGACGACGACGGCACCGTGCTCGGCGTCGTCTCGGAGACGGACATCCTCATGAAGGAGCGTGAGCGCAACGGCCACACCCCGCTGCTCGAGCGGCTGTTCGAGCCTGAGGGGGGCGACGAGCGGAAGCACGACGCGCGCGACGCCGCCGATGCGATGACGTCGCCCGCGATCACGATCCGGCCGCGCCGCTCGGTCTCCGAGGCCGCGGCCGTCATGCTCGAGCGTTGCGTCAACCGGCTGCCGGTCGTCGACCAGCACGGCAAGCTCCTCGGCATCGTCACCCGCGCCGATCTCGTCCGCGCGTTCATCCGTTCAGACGAGGACATCGAGAAGGAGATCTGTGACGACGTGATCCTCAAGACGTTGTGGAACTCGCCGGACCGCTTCCACGTCGACGTCAACGCGGGCGAGGTGACGATCGACGGCGAGGTCTCGGATGCGGAGTCCGCCGACCTGCTGACGCGCTTCGTCGAGCGGGTGCCGGGCGTCGTCGGCGTGCGCTCGCGCATCACCTGGCCGCAGCGCTAGGCGGCGGCGCGTCCCGGCACGAAGCGCTCGTCGGTCAGCCAGAGGAAAGCGGCCGCGATGCCGGAGCCGGCGAGGGCGACGACGATCGAGCCCACGCTCGGGGCGGCGAGCGCGAAGAAATCGCGCGTGAAGGGAATTGCGAGGGTGGCGAGGTACGCCAGCGCGAGCACCGCGCAGAGAACCGAGACGTAGAAGCTGCGCGGACCCCCACCGGCTTCGAGGGCGAGCACGAGGTACAGGCCCGTTGCGACGAGCGACGTCGTGGCCACCGTCCGCGCTTCGAGTAGACCTGTGTCGGCGACGTTGAGGGCGAACAGGTAGCTCGAGAGGACGCCGAGCGCCGCTGCCGTCCCGGCCGGCACCGCGAAGCGGCCGGTCTCCCGCAGGAAGCCGCGGACCGCGAACGTGCCCGACGACGGCGCGAGCGCGAGGAAGAACGCGGGGATGCCGATCGTCAGCGACGCAGCGAGCGTCAGATGCCGCGGCAGCAGCGGGTAGGCCGTCGGCGTCAAGCCGATCGAGAGGATGAGCACGACGGCGAACGCCGACTTCGTGACGAACAGCTTCGCGACGCGGGAGAGGTTGCGCAGCATCTGGCGTCCTTCGCCGACGAGCGCCGGCACGGCTGCGAAGTCGCCGCGCACGAGGACGAGGTCCGCAACGCTCCGGGCCATCTGCGAACCCGTACCCTGCGCGATCGCGAGCCGTGCCGCCTTGAGCGCGGGAACGTCGTTGACGCCGTCGCCGATCATCGCGACATAACGGCCGCCTTCGCGGAGTGCTTCGACGACGCGGCGTTTCCCTTCGGGTGAGATGCGTCCGACGACGGCGTTGTCGAGCACGAGCCGGCGCAGCGCCGCCGGGTCCGCCGGCAGCTCGCGTCCGTCGACTGCGTGCTCGACGGGGATGCCGGTGTCTCGCGCGACCGCGGCGACCGTCTCGGGGCGGTCGCCCGAGAGCACCTTCAGCTCGACGCCCTGATTGCGGAAGAACGACACGGTGGCCGCCGCCTCGGCGCGGAGCTGCTCCGCGAGGATTGCGATCCCGAGCACGCGCGCGGACGCGGGAGGTGCATCGCCGTCGCCGGCTTCGCCCGCGCGCGCGATCGCGACGACGCGACGGCCGGCCGTCGCCTCGCCCCGTGCGCGCTCGTCGAGCGCGCCCAGGTCGAACAGCTCCGGCGCACCGACGACGATCGCGCCTCCGGCGAGCTCGACCACGCCGAAGCGGCGCGTCGACGAGAACGCCACCTGCGAGTGCGGCGCTTCGGCGGGTACGGGATACGCGGCGGCGAGCGCCTCGACGGTCGCGTTGCGCGTGGCGGCGGACGCGGCATACGACGCGACGGCGCCGCGCAGCGTGTCGTCGTCCTCGGACGGCGTGGCGACGAGCGTGACGACGCGAAGTCGCGGCTCGGTCAACGTCCCCGTCTTGTCCAGGCAGACGACGTCGACCGCTGCGATCGACTCGATCGCGTTGAGCTGCTGGGCGAGCGCGCCGCGGCGCGCCATTCGCAGCGCGCCGACCGCGTAGGTCAGGCTTGCCAGCAGGATCAAGCCCTCGGGGACGAGCGTGACGACGGCCGCCACGGTGGTCGGGACGGCCGTCGAGAGCGGCGTGCGGCGCTCCCACAGCGCGATGCCGAGCGTGAGTCCGAGCGGAACGATCACGCAGACGAGCGTGATGAGCAGGCGGTTGAGCGCCCGCTCGAGCGGCGAGCGCGGATGCCGGAACGTCCGAGCCTCGCCGACGATGCGCGCCGCGTAGCTGTCCTCGCCGACCGCCTCGACGACGAACGCGCCGGCTCCTTCGACGACGAAAGATCCCGACCGCAGCTCGTCGCCCGCCGTGCGAACGGCCGGGCGCGACTCGCCGGTGAGAATCGACTCGTCCACCGCGAGGCCGACGTCGTCGACGAGCTTGCCGTCGGCGACGACCTGGTCGCCCGCCTGCACGCGCGCGAGGTCTCCGACGACGACGTCTTCGACCGCGACACGCCGCGCGACGCCGTCGCGGACGACGAGAGCATCCGGAGCGACGAGCGCGGCGAGGCGATCGAGCGCATGTTTCGCGCGCACCTCCTGCGCGATTCCGATCGCCGAGTTCGAGACGAGCACGCCCAGGAAGAGCGCGTCCTGCCACTCGCCGAACGCGAGGGTCGCGACGCCGGCGACGAGCAGGATCAGGTTGAAGATCGTGAAGACGTTGGCGCGAACGATCGACGCGTACGACCGGCTCGTCGCTGGTCGTGCGACGGGGCCGCGTTCCGCGCGACGGCGCTCCGCCTCAGCGGTGCTGAGTCCGACCGGCGTGGCGACCGCGGTCGTCGTCATGCCGTAGGCCTACCACGCGGAGCCGGGTCAGTACGACGTCTTCCGCATCGACCTCGCGAAGCGGCGGCGCTCCTTGCGCGCCTCACTGAGGGCCCGCGCGTCCTGCTTCAGCTCCAGGTGCTCGAGCTCGCGCTGCAGCTTCCGCCAGCTTTCGAACCGCTCGAGCTCGAGCGTCCCGTCCGCGAGCGCCGCGCGCACCGCGCAGCCGGGCTCGCGCCCGTGGGCGCAGTCGGCGAAACGGCACTGCGCCGCGAACTCCTGTACGTCCGCGAACGTCGTGTCGAGCCCGGAGTCGGCGTCCCAGAGCTGCAGCTCGCGCATGCCGGGCGTGTCCAGCACGAGCCCGCCGTCGGGCAGCAGCACGAGTTGCCGGTGCGACGTCGTATGGCGGCCGCGGCCGTCCTCCTCGCGCACCGGCTGCGTTGCGAGCAGCTCCTCGCCGACGAGCGCGTTCACAAGCGTCGACTTCCCGACGCCCGACGAGCCGAGCAGCGCAGCCGTCTGTCCGGGCGGCACCGATGAGCGGACGAGCTCGACGCCGTCGCCGCGCGGCGCGCTCACGGGATGGACCGGCACGCCGATCGCGACCAGTTCCGTCTCCAGGACGCGCGCCTCCACGTCGTCGCAGAGGTCGGCCTTCGTCAGCAGGACGACCGGCTGCGCGCCGCTCTCCCACGCGAGCGTCAGGTAGCGCTCCAACCGGCGCAGGTTGAAGTCCGCGTCGAGGCCGCAGACGACGAAGACGACGTCCACGTTCGCTGCGATCACCTGCGCCTTCGTCTCGAGCCACGGTGTCTTGCGCACGAACGCAGTGCGCCGCGGCAGGACCGCGTGGATCGTGCCGCGGCCTTCGTCGGGGCGCGGCGCGAGCGCGACCCAGTCGCCGACGGCGGCGTGGCCGTCGTCGAAGCGCAGGCGGCCGCTGAGCTCGGTCTTGAGCTCGCCGTGCTCCGAATAGACGACGTACTCGCTGCGATGCTCGACGGCGACGCGCGCGGGCACGAGGCCGTCGTGTTGGAACGGCTGGAAGGCCTCCGCGAAGGCGGCGTCCCAGCCGAGGGACTCGAGGTCCAAGGTGGTTCCTCCTGAAAGAGTTGGGTTCCGGTGCGGTGCGGCTAGATGCGCGCGGAGGCGCCGGCAAACGCAATCGTCAACATGTCAACGCCTCCTCTCGTCGCGGGAAACCTGGGCGGAGAATACAGCGTCGCTAGGAGAAAGTCACGAGCGGCTCGCGGATCAGCGCCGCGCCCTGCCTGCAGGCACGGTCGGGACAGCGAAAGCGGCCGTCGGTGACGATCGTGAGCGTGCGGCCGAACCAGCGCTCGCAATCTGCGCGCGCGCCGCTCGGCAGGCGCGCGCAGAGGGAGAACAGCGCGCGCTGCTTCACGCGGTCGCGCTCGAGCGCCTGCACCGCGACACCGCGGAGACAAGCGCTCACATCGTTCGCGGCGAGGTGCGCGCAGATGCGCGTTTGCGTGAGCGGGCTCTCGGGGATCGCGTGTGCGGCTCCGCCGATGCACGCGTAGCGCTGCAACGCGTGCAGGCCGGAGCAGGCGGAACGGATCGCGGCCGGGCTGTCGATGAGGGGACCGCTTGCGTCCTCCACGAAGTACCGGTACCAGCACGGGCGCACGTACCAGAGGTGCCCGTTGCAGATGAAGCGCGGCGAGCGTCCGTTATGGCGCAGCGTCGTCCCGTCGGCGCCGCGCAGCGAGATCCAGTAGTCGTGGAACGCGCCCTCGGCGCAGTCGGGCGCCTGCTCGCCCAGCCTGCGGCACGACTGCACCGCCTCGCGCAGGTTCCCGTGGTACGCGCGCATCAGCGCATGCCCGATCCCGTGCACGCACGTGTACGAGCGGTAGCGCGTCGGCAGGCGCATGCATTGCGCGAGCGCCGTCTTGCCCCCGCTGCGGATGATCTGCGGCCCGAGGTACATCACGAGCCCCATGCCGAAGCCGGCCGAGCAGGTCGGGTCGTTCGAGCGCGGGATGAAGCGCATGAGGTCGCCGAGCGTCACGCGGTGCTCAGCGCCGTAGCGGCGCCCGACCTCGTGCATCAGCGCGTGGCAGTTGCCGGAAAGCGACGTCTGCGCGGCGCGGGCGCGTGCGTCGATGCGCGGCAGCTCGTCGGCCGGATCGCCGGACCGGTCGATGTCCTGCAGGAGCAGCCGCACGTAGCACCGCCACTGCGCGTCGGCCCGCCCGATCTGCTCGCACTGCCAGAGCCACGGTCGCCTCGTCGACGCGCCGGTAGGTGCGACGAGCACGAGCCCCAGCAGAGCGGCGAGCAGGATCCGCTTCACGCAGGAAGCGTAGGCGGTCGCAGCACCGCGAACTGGTCCGTGATCGCGAGCTCCCGCTCGCGGAAGCGAAAGACGGTCGCCGGCCGGCCACCGTGCGGCCCGGACGCCCGCCGCTCGCCGGTGTCCTCGAGCAGCTCGCGTCGCAGCAGGACGCGCTGGAGGTTGGTGGCGGAGACCTCGTGGCCGAGCGCGGCCGTGTAGAGCTCGCGCAGCTCCGAGAGCGTGAACGTCGGCGGTGCGAGCGCGAAGCCGAGGTTCGTGTACGAGAGCTTCGCGCGCAGGCGCTCGCGTCCCGCGAGCACGATCTCGCCGTGGTCGAACGCGGTCGGCGGCAGGCGGTCGACCGGGTGCCACGCCGTGTCCGCGGGGACGGCGGGGTCGACGTCGCGGGGGACGAGGCCGAGGTACGCGGTCGCGAGCTGGCGCGCGCCCGGAAAGCGGTCGGGCTCGCTCCACGTCCCGAGCTGTTCGAGGTGGGAGAGCTCCCGGACGACGACCTTCGCCGCGAGGTGGCGGCGCAGCGAATCGTCGAGCGTCTCGCCCGGCAGAAGGTCGCCGCCGGGCAGTGCCCAGCGGCCCGCGTCGGGGTCGCGCGCCCGCTCCCAGAGAAGCGCCTGCAGCACCCCGTCCCGCACCTGGAGCACGACGGCCAGCGCAACGTGGCTAGAATGGGCGGAGGTTTTCAACTGTGAGTCGGAAACTAGCATCTACCCCGGATCTGGTCGTCGTCGGCAGCGGCCTGGCGGGCCTCTACGGCGCGCTCGTCGCCGCGGCGGACGCTCGGGTCCTGGTCGTCTCGAAAGGGCCGGTCCTGATGTCGTCCAGCTGGCTCGCGCAGGGCGGCGTCGCGGCGGCCACGGCCTCCGGCGACTCGGTCGAGCTCCACGCGGCGGACACGCTCGCAGCCGGCCGCGGCCTCTGCCGCGAGAGCGCGGTCGGCGTCCTGACGCGCGAGGCGCCGGCGCGGATCGTCGATCTCGCCGATCTCGGCGTCCCGTTCGACGACGAGCTCGGGCTCGAGGGCGGTCACTCGCAACGGCGTGTGCACTCGGTCGACGGTGCGTCGAGCGGCCGCGAGATCTCGCGCGTGCTCGCGCGTGCGGTGCTCGCGCATCCGCGCATCGACGTGAGCGAGGGCGAGCGCGCGCTCGAGCTGCTCCTCGACGACGGCCGCTGCGTCGGCGTCGTCACCGATCTGCGGACGATCCACGCGCCTGCGGTGCTGCTCGCGACCGGCGGGTACGCGGCGCTCTGGTCGCGGACGACGAATCCGCCCGGGACGGTCGGTGAGGGGATTGCGATGGCCTACCGGGCCGGCGCGGCGGTCGCCGACCTCGAGTTCGTGCAGTTCCATCCGACCGCGCTCGCGGGCTCGTCGCTCTTGCTGTCGGAGGCGCTGCGGGGGGACGGCGCCCTGCTCCTCGACGAGGACGGTCTCCGCTTCGTCGAAGAGCTCGCGCCGCGCGACGTCGTCGCGCGGGCGATCAAGGCGCGCGGCTCGGTGATGCTCGATCTGCGTCCCGTCGACCGTTCGCGCTTCCCTGGGCTGATGCAGCGGCTCGGCGACGCGGGCTTCCGTCCCGACTCCGAGCCCGTGCCGGTGTCGCCCGCAGCGCACTACACGATGGGCGGCGTCGTCACCGACCTGCACGGCGCGACGAGCGTCGCCGGCCTTTACGCGGCCGGCGAGTGCGCGTGCACCGGTGTCCACGGCGCGAACCGCCTGGCCTCCAACTCGATGCTCGAGTGCCTCGTCTTCGGCCGCCGCGCCGCACTCGCTGCGCTCGAACAGCCGTGTCCCGAGTCCAGGACTCCGGCCACGGCCGTTCCGGAGGAGTCCGCGCCGGTCACGCCCGCTCTGCGCGAGGCGATGTGGGAGAACGCGGGACTGATCCGCGACGCGCGGGGACTCGAAAAGCTCCTGCATTCGCCACACGTGCTCGCCTCGCTCGTCGCGCGGAGCGCACTCGCGCGCGAGGAGAGCCGCGGCGGCCACTTCCGCGCCGACTTCCCGCACGAGGACGACGGCCTCGTCCAAATGCACACCGTCCTGCGTCCAGGACTCGGGCCACGGCTGGAACAGTGGAGCTGACCCGGTTCGACGTGCGGGCGTTCCTCGCCGAGGACCTCGGCGACGGGGACGTGACGACCGAGGCGGTCGTCCCCGCCGACGCGCGGCTCGAGGCGTCGCTGCTGCTGAAGGAGGACGGCGTCGTCTGCGGGCTCGCGATCGCCGAGGCCGTCTTCCACGAGCTCGACCCGGAGGTCGAGTTCGAGCCGCTCGTCCACGATGGCGACCGTCTCCGCGGCAAGGTCGCGCGCGTCTCGGGCAACGCCCGCGCGCTGCTGACCGGCGAGCGGACGGCGCTCAACCTGCTCGCCCGGCTCTCGGGAATCGCGACGCTGACCAGCCGCTACGTCGACGCGGTCGCGGGAACCGGCACGGCGATCCTCGACACGCGCAAGACGACGCCCGGGCTACGGTCGCTCGAGAAGTACGCGGTCCGCTGCGGCGGCGGCACGAACCACCGCTTCGGTCTCTACGACGGCGTCCTGATCAAGGACAACCACCTGCGCCTCGGCGGCGGCGTCGCAGAGTCCGTGCGCCGCGCGCGCGAGGCGGATCTCCCCGTCGAGGTCGAATGCGAGACGCTCGACGACGTCCGCGCCGCGCTCGACGCCGGCGCCGACGCGCTGCTGCTCGACAACATGACCCTCGCCGAGCTCCGCGAGGCGGTGCTGATCGTCGGCGGCCGCGCGCACACCGAGGCCTCCGGCGGCGTAACGCTCGACACCGTGCGCGCGATCGCCGCGACGGGCGTCGACTCGATCAGCGTCGGCGCGCTGACGCACGGAGCCCGCTCACTCGACGTTTCGATGGAGGTTCGATGACGACTGCGGAGCTGACGACGATGCACGAGGAGGTCCGCGAGCTCGCGCGCGAGCGCGGCGCCGTCATCCTCGCGCACAACTACCAGGTTCCCGAGGTGCAGGATGTTGCCGACTACGTCGGCGACTCGCTCGGCCTGTCGCGGCAGGCGGCAGCTACCGACGCGGACGCGATCGTCTTCTGCGGCGTCCACTTCATGGCCGAGACGGCGAAGATCCTCTCGCCGGACAAAACGGTGCTGATTCCGGATCCCGATGCAGGCTGCTCGCTCGCGTCGTCGATCACGGCGGAGCAGCTGCGCACGTGGAAGGCCGAGAATCCGGACGCGGTCGTCGTCTCGTACGTGAACACGACCGCCGAGGTGAAGGCGGAGACCGACTACTGCTGCACGTCCGGCAACGCGAAGGCCGTGATCGAGGCGATCCCGCGCGACCGCGAGATCCTCTTCCTGCCCGACATGTTCCTCGGCCTCTGGCTCGAGAAGGTCACGGGCCGGAAGCTCAACATCTGGTTGGGCGAGTGTCACGTGCACGCGGGCATCCGCCCGAAGGACATCGAGGACTGGCAGCGCCGCGATCCGGAGGCGGAGTTCATGGTGCACCCCGAATGCGGCTGCGCGTCGCAGGCGATGGCGTTCGGCAACGAGCGCACGCACATCCTCTCGACGGAGAAGATGATCGACTTCGCGAAGTCGTCGCCGAAGCAGCGCTTCCTCGTCGCAACCGAGATCGGGATCATCCACCGTCTCGAGAAAGAGGCGCCCGGCAAGCAGTTCGAGCCGGTGAACCGCAAGGCGTTCTGCAAGTTCATGAAGATGATCACGCTGGAGAAGACGCGCGACGCGCTGCGCGACTGGAAGTTCGAGGTGGAGGTCGAGCCGGAGATCGCCGACCGCGCCCGCGGTGCGATCGAGCGGATGGTCGCGCTCGGTTAGGGAGAGCAGCCCGCCGCCTGGTAATCCGGCGGCAGGTTCGGATAGAGATGGCGGTAGGCATACGACGCGACGGCGCTCGCCTCCGCATCGCCGGCGCCGAGGCGGCGCGCCGCGTACGCCGTCGTCTGCAGCGCGCGGCACTCTGCGAGCGATTCGTTCTGCTGACCGGCGAGGTGCGCCGACTCGTGCGCAAGCGTGTGCACGGCCTGCACGTCGGCGAAGATCGCGTCGCTGCAGCGCACGTCTTGCAGCACGCACGCGAACGCGGGTGAGCGCACGTCGCTCCTGAAGCGCTCGAGCGCCTGGCAGACGTCGTGCTTCAGGTCGGTGGAGTCGGCCGGCCGACCGTCGGTGTCGAACAGCACCGACCCGGCCTCGCCGCTCCCGTCGAGCGCCGTGCCGAGCGAGCTCTGGCAGCGGACGTGGACGGAGCGTCCGGCGAGCGAGCTCGCGACGAGCCCGAGCAGCGTCTGCTCCTCGGCCGCGCGTTCGTGGCGGAGGCCGAGCCAGCCGACGCCGAGCACGACGACCGCGGCGAGCAGGACGATCTTCACCACGACGAATGCATCGGCGGCGCGCAGCGCCGCCTTGACCTAGCCGCCCGCGATCGCTGCGACGACGCGGACCTCGCTGTCACCGCGCAGCGGCGTCGCCAGGTCGCGCTCGAGCGACTTGTCGACGAACGGATTGACGAGCGGCCTCAGCTCGCCGCGCTCGTCGAAGAGGAGATCCGCGACCGGCAGCGCGTGCAGCGCTTCGCCGAGCGTCGCCGCGTCCACCTCGAAGCGTCCCTGCCCGCCGGCCTGCGCGGCGAGCAGCGAGGGGATCAGGACTGTGGCCACTCCACTGCTTCCACCGAGAGGATCGGCGGCAGCTGCTCGGCCGCCTCCGTCCACTCCCCGTTCGACAGCGCGAAGAGCGAGCCGCTCTGGGTTCCGAAGTACACGCCGTCCGCGTCGTACGCCATTCCCTCGCGCAGGACGCCGGTCCACGCGGGGTCCGGCAACCCGTCGGAGTAGAGCCGCCACGACTTGCCGCCGTCGTCGGTGCGATAGACGCCGAGCCGGCCGCCGGCCGTGACCCGGCTCTCCGCGCCCGTTTCGGGAATCACGTACGCGATGTCGGGATTGTCGGCGTCGAGCGCGATCGGGAAACCGAAGCCGCTGGGAAGGCCGTTCCCTTCGAGTCGTTCCCAATTCTCGCCGCGGTCGTCGGAGCGATAGACGCCGCAGTGGTTCTGCTGCCACAGTCGCTCGGGACGCGCCGGGTGGAGGAGCAGCTTGTGCACGCACTGCCCGACCTCGGGGAACTTGTTCTCTTCGTTGAAGTCCGCCGCGACGCCTTTGTTCGCCGGCGTCCACGTCTCGCCGCCGTCGTCGCTTCGGAACGTCCCGGCCGCCGAGATGGCGATGTAGATGCGCTGCGGATCGGACGGGTCGACCTGGATCGAGTGGCAGCACATCCCGCCGGCGCCGGGTTGCCAGCGCTCGCGGGTCGGATGGTCGAGCAGCGCACGATTCGGCTCCCACGTCTTGCCGCCGTCGTCGGAGCGGAAGAGCACGCCCGGATCGCCGCCCGCCCACAGCGTGTCGGGCTCCGAGGGATGTCCCGGCTCCACATGCCACATGTTCTTCAGCGCGTCGAAGCCCTCGGGCATTACGAGCTGCTCGGACCGCTCCCACGTCTTCCCGCCGTCGTCTGACCGTTGGACGGTCGCGCCGTAGACCCAGTTGTTCGCCGCGACGAAGAGCGCGCCGCTGCGCGGGTCGCGCATCGCGTGGAAGACCTCCCAGCCCGTCATGAGCGGCTCGTCGACCTCCCACGAGCGGCGTGATTCGTCGCCGCGGACTAGGAAAAGCCCCTTTCGCGTTCCTATGAGCACACCGACAGCCATCGAAGGGGAACCTACCGAATGAGCAAGCTCACCGACAAGCAGATCGCGCTCCTGAAGGGGAAGAACTTCGCGAACGTCGCCGTGATCCGGCCCGACGGCACGCCGCACGTCACACCGGTCTGGGTCGACTGGGACGGCGAGAACGTCGTCCTCAACTTCGACCAGTCCCGGAAGAAGCTCGACTACATTCGCCGCGACCCGCGCGTCTCGGTCGAGGTGTTCGACCTCGACAATCCCTACGAGTACGTGTCGGTCACGGGGCACGCCGAGACGACGATCGAGGGCGCGAACGAGCACATCAACGCGCTCTCGCACAAGTACCACGGTCAGGATCGCGATTACCCGCTGCAGCCCGGCGACCAGCGCGTAATCGTGCGCGTCAAGCCCGAGCGCGTGATCGCCTCGCGCTAGCCTGCCTTCGATGGCGTTGCTCCGGACGAGATCGGCGGCGATCGCGTGCGTCGCGCTTGCCGCGGCACTGTGGGGAACGGACGCGCTGTTCCGGCGTCCGCTCGCGCATTCGACCGGAGTCTCGACGATCGTCTTCGGCGAGCACGTCGTGCTCGTAATGCTGACGCTGCCGCTCATCGTGCCTGCCCTGCGCGCGGTCGTTCGGCTCGGCTGGCGCCACGTCGCTGCGGCGATCGCGATCGGCGCCGGCGCGTCGGCGGTGGCGACGATCCTCTTCACGGAGGCCTTCGTGCAGGGCGATCCGGTGACGCCCGTCGTGATCCAGAAGGTGCAGCCGGTGGTCGCCGTGCTCGGCGCGCGGCTCGTCCTGGGCGAACGGCCGCGGCCGCGCTTCGCGTGGTACTTCGCCGCCGCGCTCGCCGGAGCGTGGCTGATGGCGTTTCCCGATCCGCTGCATCTCGGCGCGCACGGCGCGCTCGTGCCGTCGCTCTACGCGCTCGCCGCGGCGGCGCTCTGGGCGTTCGGCACGGTGCTCGGCCGCTACCTCTCGCGAGAGCTCTCGTTCGTGCACGTGACGACGCTCCGCTTCGTCTTCGGACTGCCCGCGAGCGCAATCGCGGTCGCCGTCCTCGGCCAGGCGGCGTTCTCGTCTGCGCACGACTCGCTGTGGATCGTCGTGCTCGCACTCGTCACCGGCTTTCTCGCCCTCGGCCTCTACTACTACGGCCTCCAGCGCACGCCGGCGGTCGCGGCGACGATTGCCGAGCTCGCGTTTCCGGTGACCGCGGTGATCGTCGGCTACACCGCGTTCGGCGCGCGCCTCACCGGCTCGCAGTGGATCGGCGTCGGCGTCACGTCCCTCGTCGTCGCACTGCTGCCGGTGCGTTCGGGCGACGTCGTCGTCGCGGTCGGCGATCCGCTTCCCGCCGCCGCGACCTGATGGTCACGCTCTGCGACGTCGGGCCGCGCGACGGGCTTCAGAACGAGTCGGACCTGCTGCCTGCGACGACGCGCGCCGAGCTCGTCAACCGGCTCGCGCGCGCGAGGATGCCGCGGATCGAGGCCGCCTCGTTCGTCCGCGCCGACCGCGTGCCGCAGATGGCGGACGCCGAGGATGTCGTCGCGGGCCTCGAGCGGCGAGACGGCACGGAGTACGCGGGGCTCGTCCTCAACCTGAAGGGCTACGAGCGGCTTGTCGAGACCGGCCTCGATCGCGTCAACTGCACGCTTGCCGCCACCGAGTCCTTCAATCAGCGCAACGGCAACATGTCCCTCGACCAAGCGCTCACGCAGGCGATGGCGATCCTCGGCGTGTCGGAGCTCCCCACGACCGCGACGGTCAGCGTCGCGTTCGGCTGTCCCTTCGAAGGGCGTGTCGATCCCGGTCGTGTCGCCGAGCTCTGCGAGCAGCTCGACGCCGACGAGCTCGTCCTCGCGGACACGATCGGCGTCGCCACGCCGACGCAGGTCGAGCGCCTCGTCGGACGTGTCCTCAGCGGAGGTCGTGTCGTAGGTCTACACCTACACAACACCCGCAACACCGGCTACGCGAACGCGCTCGCCGGGCTCGAGGCCGGCGCGACGGTCTTCGACGCGTCGATCGGCGGGCTCGGCGGCTGTCCGTACGCGCCCAAGGCCACCGGGAACATCGCCACCGAGGACCTCGTCTACCTGCTCGAGGGCGAAGGGGTCGAGACCGGGGTGGACCTGGACGAGCTGATCCGCGTCTCGCAGTGGCTGGAGGAGCTGCTCGGCCGCCGGCTCGAGGGTTACGTCTACCGCGCCGGCGCCTGGCCCGCGTAGGCGGCCGTGCGGAACGCGTCGAGCGCGAGCTCGATCTCCGCGTCCCCGGTCTGCCAGTTCGACACGGAGAGGCGGATCGCCTTGCGCCCGTCCCACGTCGTGCCGCTCATCCACACCCGACCGGCGTCCTGCACGCTCGCCAGCACCGCCTCCGTCCGCGCGTCGTTTTCGAAGCGGAAGAGCACCTGGTTCAGCACGACGTCGTTCAGGACCTCGACGCCCGGCAGCTCGCGCAGTCCGTCGGCGAAGCGTGTCGCCGCCGCGCAGCAGCGCTCGACCATCTCGACGAGCCCACGGCGGCCGAGAGACCGCAGCGCGGCGTAGACCGCGAAGCCGCGCGCGCGGCGCGAGAACTCCGGCACCCAGTCGACCTGGTCGCGCACGCGTCGCATGCCTTCGTCCTGCACGAGATACTCCGCGTGCACGGTCATCGCCGCGCGATGCGATTCCGGGTGCGCGCAGAAGATGAGGCCCGAGTCGTACGGAACGCTCAGCCACTTGTGCGCGTCGGTCGTCCAGGAATCGGCGCGCGCGAGTCCCGCAACGAGGTGTTGTAGCCTCGGCGAGACCGCAGCCCAGATCCCGAACGCGCCGTCGACGTGCAGCCACGCGCCGGTGCCCTCGACCGCGTCCGCGATCTCGTCGAGCGGATCGCACGCGCCGGTGTTCACCTCGCCCGCCTGCGCGCAGACGATCGCCGGCGCGTCACCGGCGGCGAGCTCCTCGCGGAGCGCCGCCGCGACCATGCGTCCCTGGTCGTCCGCGGCGACGACGGTCGGCGCGCCGAGGCCGAGCAGCCGCAGGGCGCGGTCGACGGTGACGTGACGCTTCGCACCGACGAGCACGCGCACGCGCGGCGCGCCCTGCAAGCCGTCACGCCCGACGTCCGAGCCGACGGCGTCGAGGACGTGGAAGCGCGCGGCCGCGAGCCCCGTGACGTGCGCCATCTGCGTGCCGGTGACGAATCCGACCGACGCGTCGCGCGGCAGGCCGAGCAGCTCGACGAGCCATTCGCGCGTGATCTGCTCGACGACCGACGCGGACGGGCCCCCGACGTAGAGGCCGGCGTTCTGGTCCCACGTGGACGTCAACCAGTCCGCCGCGAGCGCCGCCGGAAGCTCGCCGCCGATCACGAAGCCGAAGTAGCGGCCGCTGCCGAGCGCGACGACGCCGGGCTCGGCCGCGGCCACGAGCTCCGTCACGACCTGTACGGGCTCGAGGGACTCCTCCGGCAGCGGTCCGCCGAGCGCCGCCCGCAGCTCCTCGGGCGTCACCCTCGGAAAGACGGTTCGCTGCTCCAGCGACTCGAGGTAATCCGCGGCGATCGCCGCCGTCAGCTCGAGCAGTTCGCGCGCGTTCATGCGGGACACGGTGCGGCGTGATTGCGAACGCGCACCAGGTAGCGGAACGTGAACGTCGGGCCGCGGCCGATGATCGCGTACGACCCCTCAGCGAGGTCCGGGACGCGCCAGCGGTGCGTTTGCGACAGCCGGATGCGGTGCACGACGACCGGAGTGCATTCGAGCCGCTTCAGCGTGAACGCGGAGACCGTGCGCGGCCAGCCGATCACCTGTCCGGGACGCAGCACGATGTTCCGGTCGGCGCGCACGCGATGCCCGTCCACCGTGAACAGGACGTACATCGGCTGCGCCGTCGCGAGCGCGAGCGCCGAAGCGATCACTGCGAGCACAGGAGTACCGTAGCTCGCGTGAACCGGCTCGCCAACGAAACGTCGCCGTATCTCATCCAGCACGCCGAGAACCCCGTCGACTGGTATCCATGGGGCGACGACGCGTTCGCGAAGGCGCGCGCCGAGGACAAGCCGATCCTGCTCTCGATCGGCTATGCGGCATGCCACTGGTGCCACGTGATGGCGCACGAGTCGTTCGAGGATCCAGGCGTCGCCGCGGTCATGAACGAGCGGTTCGTCGCGATCAAGGTCGATCGCGAGGAGCGGCCCGACGTCGACGCGCTGTACATGGACGCGGTCGTCGCGCTGACGGGCAACGGCGGCTGGCCGATGACCGTCTTCCTGACGCCGACGGGCGAGCCGTTTCTCGGCGGGACGTACTTCCCGCCCGAGCCGCGGCACGGGCTGCCGAGCTTCCGTCAGGTGCTGGTCGCGGTGTCGGACGCTTATCGCGAGCGGCACGACGAGGTCGTCGCGCAGGCGCAGTCGCTGACCGAGTCGATTCGCGCTGCGGCGCGGGTCGCCGCGGCGGACGAGCCCCTGACCGGCGCGCTGCTCGAGCAGGCGGTCGACGGGCTGCGCTCCGGCTTCGACGAACGCAACGGCGGGTGGGGGACGGCACCGAAGTTCCCGCCCGCGTCGACGCTCGAGTTCCTGCTCCGCCGCGGCGAGACGGAGCCGGCGCGGAAGACGCTCGACGGAATGGCGCAGGGTGGGATGTACGACGTGCTCGGCGGCGGCTTCCACCGCTACTCCGTCGACGCGCGCTGGCTCGTGCCGCACTTCGAGAAGATGCTGTACGACAACGCACTGCTCGTCCCCGCGTACCTGCACGGGTGGCTCGTCACCGCCGACGAGCATTACCGCGACGTGGTCGAGGAGACCGTCACCTACATGCTGCGCGAGCTCCAGCTGCCGGAGGGCGGCTTCGCGTCGGCGCAGGACGCGGACACGGACGGCGTCGAGGGCCTGACGTACACGTGGACGCCGGACGACGGCGTGCCCGCGGAGTTCCTCGAGCCGTTCGAGCACGGCCGCCTGATCGTGCGCGGCGACGTCCCGTTGGAGTTGAAGGCGGAGCTGCTCGAACGCCGGCAGCAGCGCGAGCAGCCGCTCCGCGACGACAAGGCGATCGCGGCCTGGAACGGCCTCGCGCTCGCCGCGCTCGCGGAGGCCTCGTGGAGGCTGCGGCGTCCCGACTGGCTCGCCGCCGCGCGGGCGCTCGGCGAGTTCCTGCTCGGGCCGCTCTCGACCGACGAGGGCGGCCTCTATCGGACGTATCGCGACGGCATCGCGAAGAACACCGGCTTCCTCGAGGATTACGCCGACGTCGCGAACGGCCTCTACGAGCTGCACGTCGCGACCGGCGAGCTGCGCTGGCTCGAGGAATCGCATCGCCTCGCGACTCATGCCGTGAATCTCTTCGCCGACGACGAGCAGGGCGGCTTCTTCATGACGCCGCGCGACGGCGAGGCGCTCGTCGCGCGCAAGAAGGACTTCGACGACCACCCGACGCCGTCGGGCAACTCGATGCTCGCGTACGTCCTATTGCGGCTCGCTCGGATCTACGGCGACGACGAGCTCGAGCGGCGCGCCGTCGGCGTCCTGCAACTGCTCGCGAACGGCATGCGCCGCGCGCCGAGCGGGTTCGGCTGGGCGCTGTGCGCGCTCGACCTGCACCTCGCGCCGCCGCGCGAGCTCGCGATCATCGGCAATCCAAACGACGAGCTCACGCGCGCCGCCCTCGAGCCGTGGCAGCCGAACGCGGTCGTCGCGTTCGGCCCGAGCGAGGACGTCCCACTCCTCGCCGGCCGCACTGCCGTCGCCGGCAAGCCGACGCTCTACGAGTGCGAGCGCTTCGCCTGCCGCGCGCCCGTCACCGATCCGTCCGAGTTGGTTCGTGCTTCGCGGCGCTAAGCACGTGGCGCTGGTCGCGGTCTACGTCGCAGTTGCGATCGTGTGGGTGTATTGGCTCGATGGACCCGTATGGGCGCTCGCGTTCGGCGCGTTCCACGTCGTCGTCGGCTTCGTGGCTCGCACGTGGTGGTACGTCCTCCTGCCGGTCGTGCTCGGGCCTCTTGCGATCGGCACGCAGAGCGGGGACGCAGGTGCCGGTTGGGCGATCGCGCTGTTTCTCGTCGCGCCGATCGGTGCCTGCCTGATCGCGCTGGGCGTCGGAGTGGCGCGAGCGAGAGCACCCTCCGCTCGCTAGGCGTCCTCGTCGACGCGGAGCAGACCGAAGACGACGGCCGCGCCCGCGGCCGCTCCGATCGCCACGCCGATCGCCCGCGCGTGGCCGGCTTCCGCTGCGCGCAAGACGCCCCACGCGACGAGATAGCACCAGCCCGCGAGCGCCGCGCCGTAGACGAGCGCGGTGCCCAAGCCGTGCGTCAGCTCGAGGCGCCAGAGCCGGTGCGGCGCGCCTGGCCCGAGCGGCCCGCCGGGTAGGAGATCCGCCTCGAGGCCGCGGACGCGTGCGGCGACGCTCCGCCGGAGCTGCGTGTTGCGCAGCTCGTAGACGACGACGCCCGAGGTCGCCGCCAGCCCGAGCAGGCCGATCGCGACGATCGCGATCGCGGGGCTCGTCGGCGAGATCAGCGCGACGACGGCGCCCGCGAGGGTCGGCACGAGCGCCAGCAGCCTGAACCGGATCTCGGTCAGCTCCGCGAGCAGCTTCACGGCCCGGTCGTATTCGAGCCGGGGATCTCCCGTGGAGCGCGCTGCGGCTTCGTTCTCCACGCGCTTGATCGTAGGCTAGTCACCCGTGGCCCTGCTCCAGCTCGACGACGTCACCCGGAGATTCGGCGGCATCCTCGCGCTCGACCGCGTCTCGTTCGACGTCGGCCAAGGCGAGATCGTCGGGCTGATCGGCCCGAACGGCGCGGGCAAGACGACCGCGTTCAACGTCATCACACGCCTCTACCGCCCCGACGAGGGCGAGGTGACGTTCGACGGCCGCTCGCTGCTCCACACGGCGCCGCATCACGTCATCCGGCTCGGGATCGCGCGCACGTTCCAGAACGTCGAGCTGTTCCGGTCGATGACGGTGCAGGAGAACGTTCGCGTCGGCGCGCACTCGCGGCGCGGCGAGCGCGGGCCGGACGACGTCGTCGACTACCTGCGCCTCGGCGACGTCGCGCGACGACCGGTGCGCGGCCTGCCGTTCGGGACGCTGAAGCGCGTCGAGCTCGCACGCGCGCTCGCGGCGGCGCCGCGACTGCTGCTGCTCGACGAGCCGGCGGGTGGGCTCAACCACGAGGAGGTGCTCGAGCTCGGCAAGCTGATCCGGCGGATCCGCGAGGACTTCGACGTCACGATCCTGCTCGTGGAGCACCACATGGGCCTCGTCATGGGCGTCGCCGACCGCGTGCACGTGCTCGACTTCGGGCGTATGATCGCCTCCGGCACGCCGGCCGAGGTGCAGTCCGCCCCCGCGGTGATCGAGGCATATCTAGGCGCGGCGTCGTGACGCGCGCGCTGCAGTGGGAGGGATTGCTGAACGTCCGCGACCTCGGCGGCATCCCGACCGAGGACGGCGGCGAGACGCGGTTCGGCGTCATCGTCCGGTCCGACAACGTCCGCCGGCTGCGCGATCTCTCGACGCTCGAGCACCACGGGATCTCGCGCGTCGTCGACCTCCGTTTCGACGAGGAGGTCGCCTACGACGCGCACCGCGAGTTGCCGGTCGAGGTCGTTCACGTCGCGCTCATGCACTTCGATCCCGCGTTCCGCGCCGATCTCGAGGACCGCGCGCTCGAGCTCGGGCCGGTCGCGTACCTCGAATGGTCGTACCTGCACTTCCTCGAGGAGTTCCGCGACAACTTCGGCCGCGCCGTACGGGCGATCGCGCAGGCGCGCGGGCCGGTGTGCGTGCACTGCATGGGCGGGCGCGACCGAACGGGACTCGTGACCGCGCTCGTCCTGCGGATGGCCGGCGTGTCGGTGGACGACGTCGCCGGGGACTACTGGCTGTCGGAGGAGGCGCTGCGCGAGGACCACGAGCGCTGGGTCGCGGAGGCGCCGGACGAGCGCCAGGCGCAGCTGCGCGCGATCTTCCTCGTCGCCCCGCGCGAGGCGATGGCCGGCGTGCTCACGGAGCTCGAACGCCGCTACGGCTCGGTGCGCAGCTACCTGCGCGCCGCGGGCGTCCCCGACGACGAGCTCGACGCGCTCTCGGCGCGGCTCCGGGGCGACGAGTGACTACGCTCCTCGCGCTCGAGGACGTCCACGCGCGCTACGGCGACGTCCGCGCGCTGCACGGCGTCTCGATCGAGGTGACAGAGGGTGAGGTCGTGAGCGTGCTCGGCCCGAACGGCGCCGGCAAGACGACGACGCTGCGCGCGGTGTCGGGGACCGTGCGGACGACCGGCACGATCGTCTTCGCCGGCAAGCGCGTGGGCCGCTCGCCTGAGGCGGCGGCGCGCGCCGGCATCGCGCACGTCCCCGAGGGCCGCGGCACGTTCCCGGGCCTCACGGTCTGGGACAACCTCCGCCTCGGCGCGTACACGGTGCGCAGGGCCGACTTCGAGCGCGCGCTCACGTTCTTCCCGTGGCTCGCGGAGCGGCGCGACCAGCGCGCCGGCACGCTGAGCGGCGGCGAGCAGCAGATGCTCGCGCTCGCACGCGCGCTCGTGTCGCGACCGCGCCTGCTGCTGCTGGACGAGCCGTCGCTCGGGCTCGCGCCGCTCGTCGTGCGCGAGATCTTTGCGATCGTCCGGCGGCTGAACGAGGAGGAGGGTCTGACCGTGCTCGTCGTCGAGCAGAACGCGAACGTCGCGCTCGACAGCTCGCAGCGCGCGTACGTCCTCGAAGCGGGACACGTGGCGCTCGCGGGAACGGCCGCGGAGCTGCGCGCGAACGAGTCGATCCGGCGGAGCTACCTCGGCTACTGATGGTGACGCTCGCCTTCACCTGGTCGGACTTCGCGCAGCAGATCGTCAGCGGCCTGTCGACCGGCGGCGTCTACGGCAGTCTCGCGCTCGCGCTCGTGATCATCTATCGCTCGACGGGTGTCATCAACTTCGCGCAGGGCGAGATGGCGACGTTCACGACGTTCATCGCGTGGTCGCTGATGCACCACATGTCGTACTGGCCGGCGTTCCTGCTCACGTGTCTGATCGCGTTCGGCGGCGGCATCGCCGTCGAGCGGACGCTGATCCGGCCGGTGGAGAACGCGCCGGTGCTGACGATCGTGATCGTCACGCTCGGGCTCGCGCTCGTCTTCAACGGCGCGTCGGCGTGGATCTGGGGCGCGCAGGTCCGTTCCTTCGACTCGCCGTTCTCCACCCGCCCGATCCACGTCGCGGGCGTCGCCTTCTCGATCCAGGACCTCGGGATCATCGCCGTCTCGCTCGTGCTTGTCGCGCTGCTCTGGCTGCTGTTCCGCTTCACGAAGGTCGGGCTCGCGCTGCGCGCGGCGGCGATGAATCCTTCGGAGAGCCGGCTCGTCGGCGTCCGCGTCGGCTGGATGCTCGCGCTCGGCTGGGGCCTCGCCGCCGTGCTCGGCGCGGTCAGCGGGATGATGGCCGCGCCGCTCGTCTTCCTCGACCCGAACATGATGGTGGCGATCCTGCTCTACGCGTTCGCGGCGGCGGTGCTCGGCGGGCTCGACAGTCCCGTCGGCGCGATCGTCGGCGGGCTCGTGTTCGGCGTGCTGCTCAACCTCGTCAGCGCCTACTGGGGTTTCGTCGGCGGCGCGCTGAAGCTGCCGGTCGGCCTCGCCGTGATCCTGCTCGTCCTGCTCGTGCGGCCGAGCGGCCTCTTCGGGACGCGGGCGGTGCGCAAGGTATGAGGTACGCCTGGCGCCTCGTCGTGCTGGCCGTGCTCGTCGCCATCGCGATCCTGCTGCCGCGCTTCGTGAGCGACTTTCGCCTCGTCCAGTTCTCCTACGTCGGCATCTACTTCATCGCGATCTACGGCCTCAACCTGCTGACGGGCTACAGCGGGCAGGTGTCGCTCGGCCACGGCGCCTTCATGGCGATCGGCGGCTACACGAGCGCGATCCTCGTCGTCCACCACGGCTGGACGGACTGGAAGACGATTCCGGTCGCCGGACTCGTCGCCGGCGTCGCCGGACTCGCGTTCGGGATCCCGGCCCTGCGGCTCAGCGGCCTCTACCTCGCGCTCGCGACTTTCGCGCTCGCCGTCTCGATGCCCGCGCTGATCAAGAAGTGGGAGAGCCAGACCGGCGGCTCGAGCGGCCTGCTCCTGCCCACCTTCCACTCGAACGTCTGGTACTACCGGACGACCTGGATCACGGCGGGGATCCTCTTCGTGCTCGGCTGGCTGCTGCTGCAGACGAAGTTCAGCCGCGCCTGGCGCGCGATCCGCGACAGCGAGATCGCCGCCGCGTCGATGGGCGTGAACCTCGCGCTCTACAAGACGGCGGCCTTCGGCGCGTCGGCGCTGTTCGCCGGCGTCGCCGGAGCGCTGCTCGTCATCCTCTCGTTCAGCGCGAACCCGGGCAGCTTCCCGGTTCAGCTCTCGATCTACCTCGTCGTCGGGCTCGCCGTCGCGGGGCTCGGCTCGCTTGTCGGCTTGCTCGTCGGGGCGGCGTTCGTGGAGTACGTCCAGGTGTGGGCGCCTGAGATCTCGAAGTCGCCGGGCGTTCCGACGTTCGCGTTCGGCGCGGCGCTCGTCCTCGTCATGTACCTGCTTCCGGGCGGCGCGGCCGGTCTCGTCGGCCGTCTTCACAATTCGGTGGCACACTGGCGCGGCATGAGATTCCTCGCCGTCCTCCTGCTCGCGTTCGCGCTCGTCGCGGGCGCCTCCGGCGCGACCCGCACCGATCCGGGCGTCTCGTCGGGCTCGATCAAGATCGGCGGCACGGTGCCGCTCAGCGGCGTCGCGGCGGCGTACGCGTCGGTCGGGCGCGGCGCCGACGCCTATTTCAAGTACTGGAACGACACCCGCGGCGGCGTCAACGGCCGGAAGATCGACTACGACTTCGTCGACGACGCCTACGACCCCGCGCAGACCGTCGAGCAGACGCGCAAGCTCGTGCAGCAGGACCAGGTGTTCGCGATCGTGAACAGCCTCGGGACGGAGCAGAACCTCGCCGTGCGCGGCTTCCTCAATCAGCTGAAAGTGCCGCAGCTGTTCGTCGCCACCGGCGCGACTGAGTTCGGGGCCGACTACAAGCACTACCCGTGGTCGATCGGCTTCCTGCCGAGCTACACCGCCGAGGGGATCATCTACGGCAAGTACGTCCGCGCGAACAAGCCGACGGCGAAGATCGCCGTCCTGTACCAGGCCGACAGCTTCGGCGGCGAGCTGCTCGGCGGGCTGAAGAAGGGGCTCGGTCCGCTCGCCGGGCGCGTCGTGAAGAGCGTGAGCTACGACCCGACCGCGTCGGACGTCTACTCGCAGATCTCGACGCTGAAGGCGTCGAAGGCGAACACGCTGATGATCTTCGCCACGCCGAAGTACGCGATCCAGGCGTACATCCAGGCGAACAAGCTGGGGTGGCGGCCGACCGTGTTCGTCTCGCAGGTCTCGAGCGCGTCGAACATCATGAAGATCAGCGCGTCGTCGAGCAACAACCTGACCACCGGCTCCATCTCGATCGCGGACTTCAAAGACCCGACGAACCCGCAGTTCGCGAAGGACAAGACGATGAAGCTCTACCGCCAGATCCTCGCGAAGTACCAGCCGGGCGCCGACGCGTCGGACGTCTACCACGTCTACGCGATGGCGGTCGCCTACACGTTCATCGACGCGCTCAGGCACGCGGGCAATCCGCCGACGCGCGCGGGGATGATGCGCGCCGTCACGCACCTGAACGTCAAGAACCCGTTCGTGCTGCCGGGAATCACCGTGACGACGACGCCGACCGACCGCTTCCCGATCAAGCAGGCGCAGCTCGAGGTGTGGAAGGGCTCGAGCTGGAAACTGATCGGCAAGCCGCTCTCCGCGCGCGGCTAGGCGGCACCGGGCATCAGCCTGCCGGCGCGGTGAGAGTCCTCTTCCTCGCGTACGACCGCGCCCTCGACTTCCACCAGGACCTCGTGTGTCACGGGCTGGCGGAGCTGCTCGGTCCAGAGAACCTTCTCGTCTATCCGCGCGTCGAGCGGTACCACGTGCCGCCGTCGGACGACCTCAAACACATCGCGATGAGCTACCCGAACCTGCCGCCCGCCCCGGACGCAGAGCTGGAGGATCTCGCAGCCGAGGCGGACGCGCTCGTCGTGGGCTCGCCCCGCGGGACGGCGTTGAAGTCGCTGAGCGCGGTCGTCGAGCGTGGGTTCGACAAGCCGCGCGCGGCTCTCGACGGCCTCGACGATCCGTACGTGCGTGCGCTGATCCGCCACGTCGACGTCTACTTCAAGCGCGAGACGTTGAGACACACGGCGCGGCTGCGGCTCAAGTTCCCCGCGCGGACGCTGTACTGGTCGATCCGCCCGCACGAGATGTGGAACAAGGCGAATCCGCTCCGTCGTCAGGTCGCCGTTGCGCGGGCGGGATTGCCGAAGCTCGTGCCGCTGCCGTTCGCAGCGGTGCCGATCGGCGTTCCGCGCGCCGAGAGGCGCACGTACGACGTCGCGTTCCTCGGAGCGGCGACGCACCCGTTGCGCGCGCGCGTCGTCGAGGAGCTGCGCGCGCTCGGCGAGGAGGGGTACGACGTGCTCGTGCCCGGCGTGCCGCTCCGCGAGGAGGACCGCTACATGTGGGACGTCCGCCTGCCGTGGGTCCGGTACATGCACCTGTTGAGCTCGAGCAAGATCGCGATCAGCGTCCGCGGGGACGGATTCGACACGTATCGCTATTGGGAGATCCCGTATGCCGGGGCGCTACTGCTCGCCGAGACACCGCAGACGGTGATCCCGGACAACTTCGTCGACGGCATCGAGGCGGTGTTCGCCGAGCCGGAGCAGCTCGGTGCTGCGGCGCGCCGGCTCCTGGAGTCGGATGAGGTCGAGCGCATCGCCGCCGCAGGGCAGGCGAAGCTCATGGCGAGGCATCTGAGTCGACATCGAGCACAGACCGTCCTGGAGCATCTCGCCTCGGTTCGCCGCCGTCGGGCAGCCGCGCGGTAGCCGTCGCTGCTCCGGCTGGGCCGCTCAGGCCTCGAGCGCGAGCAGGTCGTCGACGGTCTCGCGCCGGCGGATCAGCCGCGCGTCGCCATCCGCGACGAGGACGGCGGCCGGCTTCGGGACGCCGTTGTAGCTCGACGCCATCGCGAGCGTGTAGGCGCCCGTCACCGGCACTGCGAGGACGTCGCCGCGCCGCGGCTCGGCGAGAGCGACCGCGTCGATCAGGACGTCGCCCGACTCGCAGTGCTTGCCCGCGACGCCGTATGTCCCTCCCGGCTGAGCGTCGGCGCGGTTCGCGACGAGCGCGGTATAGCGCGCGCCGTACAGCTGCGGCCGCGGATTGTCGGAGATGCCGCCGTCGATCGCGACCCACGTCCGTTCGCCCGCCTGCTTGACCGAGCCGACGCGGTAGAGCGTCACGCCCGCCTGCGCGACGAGCGAGCGGCCGGGCTCGAGGATCAGGCGTGCGTCCGTGCGGAGCTCGCCGAGCAGCGCGGCGACGAACTCCGGGATCGGCGGCGCCGTGTCGCCCGGTCGAGTCGGGACGCCCAGCCCGCCGCCGAGGTCGACCACTTCGGGCTTCCAGCCCGCGTCCTCGAGGAAGTGGTTCAGCCACGCGACGGTCTCGCGCGCCGCGACGGTGGAGAAGAGCTGCGAGCCGACGTGGACGTGCAGCCCCGCGACGTCGCCGCGCAGCGACAGCGCCTCCTCCGGCGAGACGCCGAACTTCGAGCCGACGTGACCGGTGCGGATCGACTCGTGCGTTTCCGCCTCGATCCCCGGCGTGATGCGGACGAGCAGTCGCTCCGCGCCCGCCGCGTGCGCCCGCGCGAGCTCCTCGAGCGAGTCGAGCACGACGAACGCCGCGCCTGCCTCCGCGGCGGCCTGGAGCTCCTCGTCCGACTTGTTGTTGCCGTGAACGACGAGCCGCTCGGCCGGCACCCCGGCGCGCTGTGCGAAGCGCAGCTCGCCGAGCGTCGAAACGTCGGCGCCGAGCCCTTCGCCGGCGAGCAGCCGCAGCACGGCGACGTTCGGGAACGCCTTCGTGCCGTAGACGACGAGCGCGTCGGGAGCCGCCCCGCGGTAGACGCGCGCCCGCGCGCGGATCGTCTCCTCGCAGTAGACGACGAGCGGCGTTCCGAACTCGTCCGCGAGCACGCTCGCGCGGATGCCGCCGAGCGTCAGCTCGCCGGCGTCGATCCGGGCCGAGTCGGGAAAGAGCTCGAGCGCCGCGTCAGTCCTCCCGGCTCCGGCTCGTCAGTCGGCCCACCAGCCCTGCGTCATCGGGCCGTCGCCGGGACCCGTGTTCGGCGCGCCGAACGCGACCACCTCGGCGCCCTCGGGACCGCCTTCGAGGTTCCGCATGACCTCCTTCGGGATGCGCACCGCGTCGAACGGCTTCAGGTCGATCACGTCGTCGTCGAGCTTCAGCCGCGCGCTGCCGCTGACGAGGACGTAGACCTCCTCCTGCACGTTGTGGTGGTGGCCGAAGGGGATCCGGAAGTTCGGGGTGAGCCTCAGGTAGCTCATGCCGGAGTTCTCGAGCTCGAGCGGCACGCGGGCGCTGCGGAACTCGAGTCCCTCGAGGCCGAACTTCGGCGCCTGGTCCTCGACCTCTTTCAGGTTGAGATGTGTGTAAGCAGCCATGACAGCACCGTATCCCGTTGCTAGGATTGCTTGCAATGAAGCGACAGGAGCTCCTTCACTAGCGCAGGAAGCCAACGCGGCGGAGGCCGCGGCGAGCTTCCCACGGCCTCTCAGACGAGAGGCTTTTTTATGGCCATGAACAGCGTCAGATACGACCCGAAACAGATCGAGCCGAAGTGGCAGCGCGTCTGGGAGGACGAGCAGGCCTTCCACACGCCGAACCCGGAACCCGGGACGCCCGACGACGGCCGTCACTGGTACCAGCTCGAGATGCTGCCCTACCCGTCCGGGACGCTGCACATGGGGCACGTCTTCAACTACACGATGGGCGACGTCCTGACGCACCTCCACCGTCGCAATGGCTGGCGCGTCCTGCGGCCGATGGGCTTCGACTCCTTCGGCCTGCCGGCCGAGAACGCCGCGATCAGGGAGGGCGGTCACCCGCGCGAGATCACGGAGCGCAACATCGCCGCGATCCGCGCGCAGATGAAGCGGCTCGGCTGGGTGATCGACTGGCAGCGCGAGATCTCCGCACACGAGGTCGACTTCTACCGCTGGACGCAGTGGCTGTTCCTGCGCTTCTTCGAGCGCGGCCTCGCGTACCGCAAGGCGGCGCCGGTCACGTGGTGCCCGAACGACCAGACGGTCGTCGCGAACGAGTACGTCACGGACGGACGCTGCGACCGCTGCGGCGCGCAGGTCGAGGCGCGGAACCTCGAGCAGTGGTTCTTCAAGATCACCGCGTACGCCGACGAGCTGCTGCGCTACGACCTGCCCGAGGGCGGGGAGTGGCCGGAGCGAACGAAGACCATGCAGCGCAACTGGATCGGCCGCTCGGAGGGCGCCGAGCTCATCTTCCGCCTCGAGGAGCTCGACGAGGACGTAGCTGTGTTCACGACCCGGCCGGACACGCTGTTCGGCGCGACGTTCTTCGTCCTCGCGCCGGAGCACCCGCTGGTCGAGCGCATCGGCAACGACGAGGCGCGCGAGTATGCGAAGCGCACGGCGGTGAAGCGCGGCGAGGACCGCGAGACCGAGGAGACGAAGACCGGCGTCTTCACCGGCCACTACGTCACGAATCCCGTCAACGGCGAGCGGCTGCCCGTGTGGGTCGCCGACTACGTGCTGATGGCGTACGGCACCGGCGCGATCATGGCCGTGCCGGCCCACGACGAGCGCGACGGCGACTTCGCGCGCACGTTCGACCTGCCGGTGCGCGTCGTGATCGACGAGGACGGACGGCTCGTCAACTCAGGCGACTTCGACGGCCTGCCGTTCGAGGAGGCCAAGCGCGCGATCGTCGAATGGTTGCGCGAGCGGGGGAGGGGCGCGCCGGCCGTCTCGTACCGGTTGCGCGACTGGAGCTTCTCGCGGCAGCGGTACTGGGGCTGCCCGATCCCGATCGTCTACTGCGACGACTGCGGCATCGTCCCCGTGCCCGACGACGACCTGCCGGTGCTGCTGCCCGAAGTCGAGGATTACCGGCCGAAGGGCGTCGCGCCGCTCGCGTCCAACACCGAGTGGCTGCACACACCGTGCCCGCGCTGCGGCAAGCCGGGAACGCGTGAGGCCGACACGATGGACACCTTCGTCGATTCCTCGTGGTACTTCCTGCGCTACGTCGATCCGCGCAACGACGAAGCGCCCTTCGACCCGCGCCTCGTCGACTACTGGTGCCCGGTGACGCAGTACATCGGCGGCGTCGACCACACGAACGGCCACCTGCTCTACTCGCGCTTCTTCGTCAAGGTCCTGAACGACCTCGGGCTGGTCGACTTCCGCGAGCCGTTCGTGCGCCTCTTCCACCAGGGCTGGATTCAGATGGGCGGCTCGAAGATGTCGAAGTCGAAGGGCAACGTCGAGGGGCCTGACCCGCTCGTCGAGGCGTACGGCGCCGACGCCGTCCGCCTCTACCTCCTCTTCATGGGGCCCGCCGATCAGGACATGGAGTGGACCGAATCCGGCATCGAGGGAATCGTTCGCTTCCTGCGCCGACTGTGGCGCGCGGTGCACGAGGTCGTCGAGCAGGCGCCGGCGGACGGGCCGGGCGACACGGCGCTGGCACGCAAGACGCACGCGACGATCGCCAAGGTGACCGACGACATCGAGCGGCGCTACCAGTTCCACACGGCGATCTCGGCGATCATGGAGCTGCTCAACGACCTCGCCGCCGACGTCGCGGCACCGGATGCGCGCTTCGCCGCTGAGACGGCGGTGTCGCTGATCCAGCCGTACGCGCCGCACGTCGCCGAGGAGCTGTGGCAGGTGCTGGGGCAGGAGCGCCTGTGGGAGCAGCCGTGGCCGGTCGCGGAGCCGGCGCTGCTCGAGCGCGCGACGTTCGAGCTCGTCGTGCAAGTGAACGGCCGCGTCCGCGACCGCTTCGAGGTCGAGTCGGGACTGGCCGAGCAAGAGCTGGTCGAGCGCGCGCTCGCGTCCGAGCGCGTGCGGGCGCACATCGACGGGCAAACGGTCCGGAAGACGATCGTCGTCCCGGACAAGCTCGTCAACCTGGTTGTTACTTAACGGATCCCGGTGTCGAGATGGAAGTCGGCGCGGAGGTCGCGGCCGCCGCGGACGCGCACGGTGCGCGGGTCGAGGCCGCGGCCGATCGTCGTTTGCGGCACGACGCTGACCGTGTAGATCCCGGCGCGCAGGCGAATCCGGTAACGGCCCTTGCCGTCGGTCGTCACCCTCGCCGTCTGCGGACCCTTGAACCGAAGCGTCACGTGCGCGGCCGGCGCGTCGCACGGCTTCCCGACCATGCACACCGGCATGATCGGCCCGCGCATGACGACGCCGTGCAGCGAGCCGAGCAGCAGGGCGAGGGAGGAGACGAGCGCGGGCATTCTGGTTCGTAATCGTGACACAGGTGTGACGGTTTCGCAGCCACGCTTCCGGGGTGCCGGACCTCCAGCTCTCCCGTCGCGCGCTCGTACTCGGCGCCGTCGCGCTCGCACTTGCGCTGGCGCTCGCCTCGCGCGTGCTGCGGCATTCCGGCACGGCGTACGTCGCCACGCCCGCGCCCGCCGCGCGGGCGGCTGCACCGGTCGCACAGGTCGTCGTCGACGTCGTCGGGGCCGTCCGCCGCCCCGGGCTCTACAGGCTTCCGCAGGGATCGCGCGTCGCGGACGCGGTCGTCCGCGCCGGCGGCGCGACGCGCCGGGCCGACCTCGCGCTCGTGAACCTCGCCGCGCCGCTCGCCGACGGCACGCAGGTCGTCGTTCCGTCGCGTGCGCGCGCGGGTGGCCCGGAGTCGTCGCCGCCGGCAGCGGCCGGGCCCGTCCATCTCAACACCGCGACGCTCGAGCAGCTCGACGCGCTGGCCGGGGTCGGCCCGGTGACGGCGCAGAAGATCCTCGACTACCGGCAGGCGCACGGCGCGTTCGCGAGCGTCGACGAGCTCGACGCGATTCCCGGGATCGGCCCGGCGCGGCTCGAGCAGCTGCGCAAGCTCGTCGTCCCGTGACGCTCGTCGTCCGCGGTCCGCACGCGCTTGTCGGCGCGCTCTGCGTCGGCGTCGCGTCCGCGAACGCTGCGCGGCTCGCGTCGCCGCTCCTCGCGTTCGTCTCCGTCGCGGCGCTGCTCGCGGCCGTGTTCGTGCGTCCGGGCCTGCGGCTGCCGCTCGCTGCGGCCGCGCTCGCGCTCGCGGGCTGGTGGTGGGGAAGCGTCCGGCTCGACCGGCTCGACCGGAGCGTGCTCGCGGCGCGGATCGGCACCGCCGAGCGTGCGCTCGTCGAGGTCGACGCGCCGGTGACGCGGACGGAGTACGGCCTCCGCGCGCAGGTGATCGTGCGCCGGTTCGGAGACCTCCGGTTGCGCGAGCCGGCCTTGCTCGAGCTGCCGCTCGGCCGCGCGCCGCCACTCGGTGCGCGCCTCGCGCTCGTCGCGACCGTCGACGAGCCGCGCGGTCCCGTGCACGGGTTCGACGAGCGCGCCTGGCTGCGGCGCAAGGGCGTGCACGTCGTGCTGCACGCGTCCCGCTGGGCCCGCGCCGGCTCGCGAGGCGGCGTCGCCGCGATCGGCGACCGCGTTCGCGCGCGCGTCGAGCGGCCGCTGCGTCGCGTCGGCGGCGAGCGCTCGGCGCTGCTCGTCGGGATCGTGCTCGGAGACGACCAGGCGGTGCCGAAGGATCTGCGCGATCGCTTCCGCAAGTCGGGGCTCTATCACCTGCTGGCGGTGTCGGGACAGAACGTCGCGCTCGTCGCCGTCGGCGCGCTCATGCTCGCGTGGACGCTCGGCGTCCCGCGCTGGGTCGGGGAGCTCGGGGCGCTCGCGGGGATCGCGGGCTACGTGCTCGCCGTCGGACCACAGCCGTCGGTCTTGCGCGCCGGCCTCGTCGGCGCGCTCGGCTCGCTCGCGTGGCTCGCGGCGCGCCAGCGCGACCGCTGGCATTTCCTGCTCCTCGCCGCGTTCGCGTTGCTGGCGTGGAACCCGTACACCCTCCTCGACGCCGGGTTCCAGCTCTCGTTCGCCGCCGTCTCCGCGATCTTCCTCTGGGTGCGTCCGCTGCTGCGCTTCCTCGAGGGCTATCCGGTGCCGCGGCGGCTCGCGGAGGTGCTTGCGGTGTCTGCGGTCTGCGGCGTCGCGACCGCGCCGATCCTGTGGCTGCAGTTCCACGCGCTGCCGCTGCTCGCCGTCCCGGCCAACGCGCTGGCGGCGCCGGCGATGGCGCCGTTGCTCGCCTTCTCGCTGCTCGCCGGGCTCGTGGATCCGCTCGTGCCGGCGCTCTCGGCGCTGCTCGTCTGGCTCGCCGCGTGGTGCGCGGCGTGGATCGCGCTCTGCGCGCGGCTGGTCGGCGGGCTGCCGTTCGCGCAGATCCGCTCGAACCGAGGCGGCGCCGCTCTCGCCGCCTGTGCACTCCTCGGCGGTGCCTATGCTTGGCGCCGATGGCGACCCTCAAGCCGGTCTATCTGATCTCCGGCAGCGACCGGCCGAAGATCCGCGTCGCGCTCGAGCGCCTCCGCGGCCACTTCGACGAAGGCGCTGTGGAGATCCTCGCGGCCGCCGAGCGCTCGGGGGAGGACGCCGCCGCAGCCTGCAACGCACTCGGGCTCTTCGGAGGCGAGGGACGGCTCGTCGTGGTGGAGGACGTCGAGCAGTGGAAGGCGCCCGACGCGAAGGCGATCGCCGATTACCTCAAGGATCCGGTTCCCAACACCGTGCTCGCGCTCGTGGCAACGGACGTGAAGAAGGATTCCGCGCTCGCGAAGGCGTGCACGAAGAGCGGCGACGTGCTCCTCTACGACGCGCCGCGGAAGCGCGACCTGCCTGCGTGGGTCGCGGGACAGTTCGAGCAGCTCGGCGTGAGCGCCGACCGCGAGGCGTGCCGGCTGGTCGTCGAGACGGTCGGCGAAGATCCGGACCAGCTCCGCAGCGAGATCGAGAAGCTCGCGACGTGGGCGGCGGGCGAGCCGGTGAAGACGGAGGACGTCCAGCGTCTCGCCGCTGCGTCCGCGGAGACGTCGGTGTTCGAGCTGACGGACGCGTGGGGGAGGCGCGACACCGCCGCAGCGCTCTCCGCGGTCGAGTCGCTGCTCGAGCGGTCGGGCCCACGCGAGCTGCCGCGCCTCGTCGCGCTGCTCGCGAACCACGTCGGTCGCGTCCGCGCGTGCCAGTCGCTCGCCTCGGAGGGAGTGCGCCCGCGCGATGCGGCGCCGCGGCTGAAGATGCATCCGTTCGCCGCCGAGAAGGCGTTCGGCCACGCCGCGAACTACTCGCCGGACGAGCTCGCGCACGCGATCACGCGGCTCGCGGACCTCGACCTGGCGCTGAAGGGAGGCAGCCGCCTCGCGGGAGAGCTCGAGTTCGAGCGCGCGGTGGTCGACGTGACGGGGGCGCGCTAGCCGCGCGGGCCGGCAACGAGCCGGTCGGCCTGCGACTTGCGCCGCGCCGCCGTGTTCCGGTGGATCGCCCCGCGCGCGGCGGCACGGTCGAGCCAGGCGACGAGCTGCTTGTGCTCCTCGGCGACCCGGGCCTTGTCGCCGTCCGCGACCGCCGCTTCCAGACGCTTCGCGAGCGTCTTCGCGGTCGAGCGGAAGCGCAGGTTCTCGAGCCGCTGCTGAGCGGCGAGGCGGACGCGCTTTTTCTGCTGCTTGATGTTCGGCATCTCGATGAAATGCCCGCTCGCGCGGGCGGAGCGATGGTAGCAAAGCGCAGGAGCAAACCGCCCCGGCGCGTATCGTCAGCGCGTGGCCGATGTGCCGACCACTCCCGGACCGGGAGAGGCAGCCGACCCCGGCGCCGCGCCGGCGGCGGCACCCGGGCGCCGCCTCGCGCGGTCGACGGCCGTCTTCTCGCTCGCGACGGGCATCTCGCGCGTCCTCGGTCTCGTCCGCGAGATCGTGGCGAAGAACTACTTCGGCGTCGAGGGCCGCGTGAACGCGTTCCAGATGGCGTTCCTCGTCCCGAACACCGTGCGCGCGCTCGTCGCCGACGCGGCGCTGTCGTCCGCGTTCGTCCCCGTCTTCAGCGACCTGCTCGAGAAGGGAGAGCGGAAGCGCGCCTGGCGCGTCGCGTCGAGCCTCTTCTGGCTGACGCTGCTCGGGCTCGGCGCCGTCACGGCGGTGTTCGTGCTGATCGCGCCGTGGGTGATGCCGCCGCTCTATCCGCACTACCACCCGCTGCTCGTCGGGCTGTCGCAACTCATGTTCCCGATCGTCGCGCTGCTCGGCGTCTCCGGGATCGTGATCGGAATCCTGAACACGTACGACGAGTTCTCGATTCCCGCGCTGACCCCCGTCGCGTGGAACGTCGTGATCATCATCGGGCTCGTGCTCGGCGTCCCACACGTGCACGGCGTCGACCACAAGCTTTACGTCTACGCAGGGGCGATCCTTGTGGGAACGATCGTGCAGGTGCTGCTGCCGATCCCGTGGCTGCGAGGGCGCGACGGCCACCTGCAGCTCGTCATCGACTGGCGTGACCCGGCCGTCCGGCAGGTGTTCAAGTTGATGCTGCCGGTGACGCTCGGCCTCGGGCTGATCAACGTCAATGCGCTCATCGACGGCGTGATCGGCGGCTGGCTCGTGACGCGCAACGCACCCGCGGAGATCGACGCCGCCTTCCGCATCTACATGCTCCCGCAGGGGATGTTCTCGGTCGCGATCGCGACGGTGCTCTTTCCGTCGCTCGCGCGGTTCGCGTCGCGCCGCGACGTCGTGGGGTTCCGCGACACCGTCTCGCTCGGGCTGCGGCAGATCGCGTTCCTCCTCGTGCCCGCGAGCGTCGTCTCCGCGGTCCTCGCAGAGCCGATCACGCGGCTGATCTACCAGCGCGGCGCATTCACCCCGGACCAGACGCCGATCGTCGCAGCGTGCCTCGCGGCGTTCTCGGCGGGACTGACCTTCAACGGCGCGATGTTGATGCTGAACCGCGGCTTCTTCAGCCTGCAGGAGAACTGGATCCCGACTGCGGTCGCGTTCGGAAACCTGTTCGTGAACGCGCTCCTCGACGTGGCCTTCTCGCCGGTCGGGACGTGGGGCATTCCGCTGTCGACGTCGGTCGTGAACCTGGCCGGGACGGTGACGCTGCTCATCCTGCTGCGCCGCCGGCTCGGCCGGATCGAGTTCCGCGGTGTCGGCTCGTCTTTCCTGCGTGTCGCGGTCGCAGCAGTCGTCGCCGGAGCCGCGGCGTTCGCGGTCTGGAAGCCGCTCGACGCCGTCGCAGGCCGCTCGCTCGGCGGGCAGCTCGTCTCGCTGCTCCCGGCGCTCGCGGTTGCGGCCGGCGTCTACCTCGGCATGTGCGCCGCGCTGCGGGTGCGCGAGATGCAGGCGCTACTCTCCCTGCGAGGGCGCCTGCTTCGGCGCTGACCCCGCATGGACCAGCAACACATCCGCAACTTCTCGATCATCGCGCACATCGACCACGGCAAGTCGACGCTCGCGGATCGGATCCTCGAGCTCACCCACGCCGTGGCGAGCCGCGACATGCGCGCGCAGGTGCTCGATTCGATGGACCTCGAGCGCGAGCGCGGCATCACGATCAAGGCGCAGGCCGTGCGGGTGATCTGGAAGGAAAACCAGCTCAACCTGATCGACACGCCCGGACACGTCGACTTCACCTACGAAGTGTCGCGGTCGCTGCAGGCCTGCGAGGGCGCGCTGCTCGTCGTCGACGCGGCGCAGGGGATCGAGGCTCAGACGCTCGCGAATGCGTATCTCGCGATCGAGAACAACCTCGAGATCGTGCCGGTCGTCAACAAGATCGACCTGCCGCAGGCGGATCCCGACGGCGCCGCGGCGCAGCTTGCCGAGCTGCTCGGCGTCGACGCGAACGACGTCCTCCGCATCTCCGCGAAGACGGGGCAGGGCGTGGAGGAGGTCCTCGACGCGATCATCGAACGGATCCCCGCCCCGAGCGGCGACCCCGACGTTCCCGCACGCGCGCTGATCTTCGACTCGTCCTACGACCAGTACCGCGGGGTGGTCGCGTTCGTCCGCGTCGTCGACGGCTCGTTCGAGACACGCGAGCCGTTGCGCGCGATGGCACTCGGCACCCGCTTCGAGGCGCAGGAGCTCGGCTTCTTCGGGCCGGAGCGCAGGCCGGCCGACACGCTCGGCGCCGGGGAGGTCGGCTACGTGATCACCGGTCTGAAGGACGTCTCCGAGCTGCGCGTCGGCGACACGATCACGTCGGAGCGCCGCCCGGCGGCCGGGCCCGTGGCCGGCTACAAGGAAGTGAAGCCGATGGTGTTCGCGGGGCTCTTTCCGACCGACTCGGACGAGTACCCCGAGCTCCGCGATGCGCTCGAGCGGCTCAAGCTCAACGACGCCGCCCTGTTCTACGAGCCGGAGACGTCGCAAGCGCTCGGGTTCGGCTTCCGCTGCGGCTTCCTCGGTCTCTTGCACATGGAGATCGTGCGCGAGCGTCTCGAGCGCGAGTTCGACCTCGACCTGCTCGTGACGGCACCCAACGTCGCGTATCGCGTTCGGCCGCCGCACGGCGACTGGGTCGAGGTGCACACGCCGTCCGACATGCCCGCGGAGCTCGAAGAGGTCGAGGAGCCGTACATCAAGGGGTCGATCATCGTCCCGAAGGAGTTCGTCGGCGCCGTGATGGAGTTGAACAACGACCGGCGTGGACGTTTCGACCACATGGAGTATCTCTCCGAAGAGCGCGTGCACCTGACCTACGAGCTGCCGCTCGCGGAGATCGTGCTCGACTACTACGACCAGCTCAAGTCGCGCACTCGCGGTTATGCGAGCTTCGACTACGACCTCGTCGGCTTCGAGCCCGGCAACCTCGTGCGGGTGGACGTGCTCGTCGGCGGCGAGCCCGTCGACGCGCTGTCCTTGATCCTGCACCGCGACGCGGCCTACGACCGCGGCCGCGCGCTCGTCGAGCGACTCAAGATCGAAATTCCCCGCCAGTTCTTCGACGTCCCGATCCAAGCCGCGATCGGCTCGCGCGTGATCGCGCGCGAAACGGTGAAGGCACGCCGCAAGGACGTGCTCGCGAAATGCTACGGCGGCGACATCACACGCAAGCGCAAGCTGCTCGAGAAGCAGAAGAAGGGTCGAAAGCGCATGAAGCAGGTCGGTGCGGTCGAGGTGCCACAGGAGGCTTTCCTTGCCGTGCTCAACCTGGGGGACAGTCAGCGATGAGCGGCGTGCGCCATCTCTACGTCCACCTTCCGTTCTGCGCGCACCGCTGTGGCTACTGCGACTTCGTCACCGCCGTCGGGCGCGAGGATCAGCACGACCGCTACGTCGATGCGCTGCTCGCGGAGCTCGAGCTCGAGCGCGCGGTGCTTGCGGAGGACCTCGAGACGGTCTTCCTCGGCGGCGGCACGCCGACGTTCACGCGACGCGACGCGCTCGCGCGGCTGCTGGCTGCGCTGCCGGCCGCGGACGAGGTGACGGTCGAGGCGAATCCCGAGACCGTCACGCCGGAGCTGGCGGCGCTGTTGCGTGACGCCAGCGTGACGCGCGTCTCGCTCGGCGCGCAGAGCTTCACGCCGCGGCTGCTCGCGGTGCTCGAGCGGCATGCGGGTCCCGACGACGTCCGGCGTGCCCTCTACGCTCTCCGTGATGCCAGTATTGACAACATCTCTCTCGATCTCATTTACGGGATTCCCGGCCAGAGCCCCGCCGACCTCGACCGCGACCTCGACGAGGCGCTCGCGCTCGAGCCGGACCACCTTTCGTGCTACGAGCTCGAGGCCAAGCCGGGAACGCGCTTCACCCATACCCACGGGGATGAGCTCGCGCGCCAGGCGGACGCGCTCGAGGGCTACTTCGAACGCGTCGTCGAGCGCCTGACCGGCGCCGGCTACCGCTGGTACGAGACGGCGAACTTCTGCCGCCCCGGCGCGGCGGCGGGCGCGCCGGACTTCCGCGCCCGCCACAACCTCGCGTACTGGCACGGACGCGACTACCTCGGGCTCGGGATCGGCGCCGTCTCGACGCTCGGCAACGAGCGGCGGCGGAACGCGCCCAGCCTCGCGCGCTACGTCGCGGCGCTCGAGCGGGGCAGCCGGCCGCCGCGCGAGGTCGAGGTGCTCGACGCGGACGTCCGTGCGCGCGAGCGCCTGATGCTTGGGCTGCGGCTCGACGAGCCGCTCGAGCTCGCGGGAGTGCGCGACGCCGTCGACTCGGAGGCACTCGTGCGCCTGGAACGGCACGGGCTCATCGTCGCGCGCGACCGCACGCTCGCGCTGACCGCGCGAGGACGTTTCCTCGGCGGCGGCGTCACGGCGGAGCTGCTCGTCTGACGGCGGGAGCGAGGGCTAGACTTTTCCCTGCAAATGCGCATAAGCGAGCCACAGCTCACCGAGAGGCAGCGCCGGATCCTCCGCCTCGTCGTCGAGGAGTACGTCACGACGGGACAGCCGGTCGGCTCGAAGTCGCTCGTCGAGCGTGGTTCGATCGCCGTGTCGTCGTCGACCGTGCGCAACGACTTCGCGGCGCTCGAGTCGCGCGGGCTGCTGACGCAGCCGCACACGTCCGCGGGTCGCGTGCCGACCGAGAGCGGCTACCGCGTCTACGCGGAGACCGTGCTCGAGGAGCTCGAGCCGCGTCCGGGCGTCTTCCCGCTCGACCTGATGATCGCCCGGCGCGAGGTCGATTCCGCGCTTCAGGCGACGACCGAGATGCTGTCGCAGGTGACGCGCCTGCTCGCGCTGGTGTCGGCGCCGCCGCTCGAGACGACGACCGTGCGTCGCGCCGAGGTGCTGCTGCTGCAGCCGGCCGTCGTGATGGTCGTCGTCATCACGTCGACGGGCGGCGTGACGAAGCGGATCGTCCGCTTCGACGCGCCCGTCGACCCGGGACTCGCGTCTTGGGCCGGTGAATATCTGAACGACGCGCTCGCCGGTCTGACGCTCGGCTCGAGCGCGGTCCGGAGCCGGCTCTCCGATCCGCAGCTCTCCGAGGGCGAGCGGACGTTCCTCGACCGCCTCCGGCCGGCGTTCACGCGCGCCGCGGACGACGAGCAGCGCCTCTACGTCGGCGGCGCCGCCGGTCTGCTCGACGATGTGCGCACCGACGAGCTCGACTCGTACCGGCGTCTGTTCGAAGTGCTGGAGAAGCGCGCCGCGCTGCTCGAGCTGATGCGCGGCTCTCTCGACCCGCGTCGTCCGTACGTGCGGGTCGGCGAGGAGCTCGACCGGCCCGAGCTCGCGGACGTCGCGCTCGTCGGCGCCGCGTACGGCCTCGCGCATCGCACGCTCGGGACGGTCGGCTTGCTCGGGCCCGTGCGCATGGACTACGACAAGGCGATTCGCACCGTCCACTCCGCCGCCGCCGCGCTCTCACGCTTCGTCGCCGACGTCTACGACGAGAACTGATGGCGGCGACGCGCGACTACTACGAGCTGCTCGGAGTCGAGCGCGGCGCCGACGACCAGGAGATCAAGCGCGCCTTCCGCAAGCTCGCGCGCGAGCTGCATCCCGACGTGTCGCAGGACGCGGACGCCGAAGAGCGCTTCCGAGAGGTGGCCGAGGCGTATCAGGTGCTCTCCAACTCGGAGACGCGCGAGCTGTACAACCGCTACGGCCATGCCGGCCTGCGCGGCGGCGGTTTCACGCCGGGAACGTTCGACTTCGGGAGCCTCTCCGATCTCTTCTCCGCGTTCTTCGGCGACGACCTCTTCGGCGGGGCGTCGCGGCGGGCGCGTGGCGCGGACCTCGTTGCGGAGGTCGAGGTCGAGCTGGTCGAGGCGGCGCACGGAACGGCGCGCGAGATCCCGTTCGAGGTCGCGGTCACTTGTGCGCGCTGTCACGGCGACGGCGCCGAGCCGGGAACGACGCCGGTGTCGTGCTCGACCTGCGGCGGCACGGGACGGTTGCAGCAGGTCTCGCGCAGCGTCTTCGGCGAGTTCGTGCGGACGCAAGCGTGCTCCCGGTGCCGGGGCACGGGTCGTCTCGTCGAGACGCCGTGCGCAGAATGCGCCGGCGCCGGACGGACGGTCGAGGAGCGACGGCTCGAGGTGACGATTCCGCCGGGGATCCACGACGGCCAGCAGATCCGCATCAGCGGCGAGGGCCACGCAGGTCTGCTCGGCGGGCGCGCGGGCGACGTCTACGTTCGCGTCCGCGTGAAGCCCGACCCGCGCTTCGTGCGCGAGGGCGACGACATCTTCTCGACCGTCGACCTGAACATCGTCGACGCAGCGCTGGGAACGACGGTCTCGATCGATACGCTCGACGGTCCGTTCGAGCTCGAGTTCGAGCCGGGCACGCAACCCGGCGACATCCGGATCCTGCGCGGCCGCGGGATGCCCGTGCTGCAGGGCTTCGGCCGCGGTGACCATCGGGTGCTCGTCAACGTCGCGGTGCCGCGCCGACTGACCGACAAGCAGCGGCGCCTGCTCGAGGAGTTCGAGCAGCTCTCGACGGACGACACGTACAGCGTCGACGAGGGCTTCTTCGAGAAGCTGAAGAGCGCGTTCCGCTGAAACGGGTCTCGCTCCGCGTCCCGCTCGAGCGCGCCGAGGAAGCGCGCGCCGCGTGGCTCGAGCGCTTCCCGCAGGGCTTCGAGGAACGCGAGCTCGGCGGTGAGCTCGAGCTCGCCGCGTACACCGTGTCGCCACCGTCCGACCTCCATGCGGAGGACGTCGAGGAAGGGTGGGAGGACCGGTGGCGCGACTTCCACCGGCCCGTGCGCGCCGGGCCGTTCTGGATCGGACCGCCCTGGGAGACGCCGCCGGACGACGCGACCGCGGTCGTGATCGATCCCGGTCGCGCTTTCGGCACGGGCGCCCACCCGACGACGCGCCTCTGCGTCGAGCTCGTCGCCGGGCTCGCTCCTGCCTCGCTCCTCGACGTCGGCTGCGGCTCGGGCGTGATCGCGATCGCCGCGGCGCTGCGCCGCTTCGCTCCGGTCGTCGCGGTCGACGTCGATCCGGCGGCCGTCGAGGCGACCGAGCGGAACGCCGCCGCAAACGGCGTCACGCTCGACGTACGCGAGCTCGACGCGCTCACCGCGCTGCTGCCGCGCACAGACGTCGTGGTCGCGAACGTGACGCTCGAAGCGGTCGAGTCCCTGCTCGAACGTCTCGACGCGCCGACCGTCGTGTGCTCCGGTTACCTCGAACGCGACGAGCCGCACGGCGAGCGCTTTCGCCGCCGTGCGCGACGCACGCTCGACGGCTGGGCTGCCGACTTGCTCGAGCGCGCGCAGTAGAGTCTCGGCGCGATGGCGACGTTCGACGTCCGGTTTCTCGGCTGCAAGGTCTCGCATCTCGATGCGCAGGACGTGCGCGCGCGGCTGCTCGCCGACGGCCACGAGGAGCGCTCCGAGGGTGCCGACGTCGCGGTCGTGAACACGTGCTGCGTCACGAACGAGGCCCTGTCGAAGTCGCGGCAGGCCGCGGCGCGCGCCGCACGCAGCCATCGGCGCGTCTACGTCACCGGTTGCGGCGCGAACCTCGGCGGCGACGCCTTCGCGGGGTTGCCCGACAACGTCGTCGTGCTTGCGCGGCGCAGCGAGGCAACGCCCGACGCGGTCGCGGACGATCTCGGCGCGCTCGGCTGCGTGCGGGACGACGTTCGCCTCGAACGTGTGCGCGCCTTCGTAAAGATCCAGGACGGTTGCAGCTTCTCGTGCAACTTCTGCGTGATCCCGCTCGTGCGCGGCGGGACGCGCAGCCGCGCCGCGCACGCAGTTCTCACCGAGATCCGGCGCCGTGTCGCGCAGGGGCATCGCGAAGTGGTGCTGACCGGCGTCAACCTCGGCTGCTTCCGCGATCGCGCGGCCGGTTACGACCTGCCGCGTCTCGTACGCGAAGCGGGAGCGGTTCCCGGGCTCGCGCGCCTGCGGCTCTCGTCGATCGAGATCAACCACGTGAGCGACGGGCTGATCGCCGCGCTGCGCGAGACGCCCGTCGCGTCACGTCACCTCCACGTGCCGCTGCAGTCGGGCGACGACGCCGTGCTCGCCGACATGGGGCGCCGCTATACCGTTGCGGCCTACCTCCGCAAGCTCGAGCCGCTGGAGGAGTTCAACCTCACCTCCGACGTGATCGTCGGCTTCCCGAGCGAGGACGAGCGCGCGTTCGAGAACACGCTGCGCACCGCCCGCACGGCGCGGCTCACGAAGGTCCATGTGTTTCCGTACTCGCCGCGTCCGGGGACGAAGACCGCCGACGACGACCCGGTCCCGTCCGAAGCGAAGAAGCAACGCAGCGCACGCCTGCGGGAGCAGTCGCGCGTCGCCTGCCTCGACCACTGGCGCGCCAAGGTCGGGTGCGAAGACGTCGTGCTCGTCGACCGTCCCGGCCGCGGCTACGGCGACGACTACTCGCCCTGGCTCGTCGACGGCGAGCTCGGCGAGCTCGTCCGCGTCCGCGGTGCCGCCGTGACGGAGGAGGGCATCCGTGCAGCCTGACTGCCTCTTCTGCAAGCTCTTCGTCGAAGGCGACCACGTCCACCGCGCAGACGACTTCGTCGCGATCCGCGACATCAACCCGAGGGCAGACACGCACCTGCTGGTGATCCCGCGCCGGCATGTCGAGACGTTCCGCGAGATCGGTGAGTTCCCGCCCGACGAGCCGCTGCGCATGCTCGAATTCGTGGCCGAGACGGCGAAGGTGGCCGGGCTCGAGGACTACAAGGTCGTCGTCAACGTCGGCCGCGGCGCCGGCCAGACGATCTTCCACCTGCACTGGCACATTCTGGGCGGCAAGATCAAGGGTCTCGCATGACGCTCATCACCCGCATGGAGTCCGACCTGAAGGCCGCGATGCTCGAGAAGGACGGCGAGCGGCGCGACGCGTTGCGCCTCCTGCTGTCGAGCCTCCGCTCGGCGGAGAAGGACCTGCAGCGCGAGCTCGCGGAGGACGAGGAGCTGCAGGTGCTGCAGCGCGAGCGGAAGCGCCGCATCGAGGCCGCGGACGCGTTTCGCGCCGGCGGTCGCGAGGAGCAGGCCGAGAAAGAGGAGCGCGAGCTCGCAGTGCTCGAGGAGTACATGCCGGCGCAGCTCTCGGAGGAGGAGCTCGAGGAGATCATCGACGACGCGATCGCGGAAGTCGGCGCGACGAGCCTGCGCGACCTCGGTCGCGTGATGAAGGACGTCATGCCGCAGGTCGCCGGCCGCGCCGACGGCTCGCAGGTCAGCCAGCTCGTCAAAGAGAAGCTCGCCTGACTACGCCAGGCGAATGCGCGGGTCGATCGCGGCGTAGAGCAGGTCGACGACGAGGTTGCAGACGAGGATCGTCGTCGTTCCGAAGATGACGATGCCCATCGTCACGGGCAGGTCGAACGAGTTGATGCTCTGGATCGCCTGTAGCCCGAGCCCCGGCAGTCCGAAGACGAACTCGAGGAAGAAGAGGCCGCCCAGCACGAACCCGAAGTCCATCCCGAGCATCGTCACGATCGGGAGGATCGCGTTGCGCATCGCGTGTGCCCAGATCACGCGGCTTTCAGGTGCACCCTTGGCCCGCGCGGTCTTCACGTAGTCCTCGCTCATCGTGTCCATCAGCGTTCCGCGGATCATGCGGATGTAGATCGCCGAATGGTGCGTGCCGAAGACGAGCCACGGCAGGGCGAGGTGCCAAGCCCACTGCGTGGGGCCGTGGCAGCCGATCACGTTGTGGCGCAGGTCGCAGTACTGCCCGATCGGCGTCCATCCCAGCTTGAAGCTGACGAGGTAGAGCGCGACGAGCCCGGTCCAGAAGCTCGGGATCGAGACGCCCGCGAGCGCGAACGTCATCGATGCTCGGTCGAGCTTCGAACGCGGGCGCAGCGCAGAGAGGATCCCGATCGGAAACGCGATCAGGATCATGACGAGCATGCCGCCCAGCGCGACCGATGCGGTCACCGGCGCCGCGCGCTTCACGATCGCGTTTACGCTCTGGCGCGTCTCGAACGATTTGCCGAGGTCGAGGTGGTACGTGAGCCGCCACATGAAGCGCGCGTACTGCACGTAGATCGGCTTGTCGAGTCCGAGCGTCTTCGTCGCCAGCTGGATACAGATCGCGGAAGGCCGCTGGCCGCACGCGTTGCGCGCCGGATCGACCGGGATGAGGAAGAAGATGATGTAGCTCACGACCGTCACCACGAAGAAGAGGGCGACGGCCCAGGCCGTTCGGCGGACGAGGTAGCGGAACATGGCCGGCCGTATTTTTCCCGCTCGGCGCGGAGTCCGTGGGGTTAAGGTCCGATTAAGTCGGCGGCCGGCGCCGAACGGCACCCGGCCTACACTTCGTCTCGTGCAGGAAGTTCTCGACGTCTCGAACGACGTGGCCGCGGAGCTCGCCGGCGTGGGCGACGGCGTCCTCGATTCGCTCCGCGACCGGCTCGACTGCACCATTCGCCTGCGCGGCAATCGCTTGACGATCGAAGGCGACGAGCCGAAGGTCGTCGAGGCGCGCGCGGTCGTCGACGAGCTCGTCGAGCTGGTCGAGGGCGGGCACGAGATCGGCCCGTCGACGGTGGACGCCGTGCTCGGCGCGCTCGACGAGGCGCACGACATCCGCGAGGTCTTCGACGACGTCGTATGGCGCCACCGCGGCAAGAAGATCGCGCCCAAGACGGTGACGCAGAAGCACTACGTCGACGAGATCCGCCGCTGCACGGTGACGTTCGGCATCGGCCCGGCCGGCACGGGCAAGACGTACCTCGCGATGGCGCTCGCCGTCGCTGCGCTGCAGGAGCGCGAGGTGACGCGGATCATCCTCACGCGTCCTGCTGTGGAGGCCGGGGAGCGGCTCGGCTTCCTGCCGGGCGACATGCTCGCGAAGGTCGATCCGTACCTGAGGCCGCTGTTCGACGCGCTGTACGACATGCTCGAGGCCGACCGGATCCAGGCGTACCTCGACAAGGGGATCGTCGAGGTCGCACCGCTCGCGTTCATGCGCGGCCGCACCCTCAACGACTCGTTCATCATCCTCGACGAGGCGCAGAACACGAGCCCGGAGCAGATGCAGATGTTCCTGACACGGCTCGGCTTCGGCTCGAAGGTCGTCGTCACGGGTGACATCACGCAGGTCGACCTGCCGCGCGAGCAGGCGTCGGGCCTCATCCAGGTACAGGACATCCTGTCCGGCGTCGACGGCATCGCCTTCGTCCGCTTCACGCACCAGGACGTCGTCCGGCACAAGCTCGTGCAGCGGATCGTCGAGGCGTACAAGCATCACGCGGAGCAGACGGGCACCACACGCTCGCGGTGATGATCGCGATCGAGGTTTCCAACCGAAGCGGCGTCGAGGTCGACGAGGACGCCGCGGTCGAGCTCGCGCGGAAGGTCCTCGCCGCGGAGGGGGTCGCCGACGGAGAGCTCGGACTCGCGTTCGTCGAGCCGGACGAGATCCGCACGCTGAAGCGCGAACACCTTGGCGTCGACGAGGCGACCGACGTGCTCTCGTTCCCGATCGACGAGAAAGGCGAGCTGCCGCCGGGCGTCCCGCGCGCGCTCGGTGACGTCGTCCTCTGCCCGCAGGTCGTCGGCGAGCAATGGCGTGTGCCGCTCGTGCACGGGCTCCTGCACCTGCTCGGTTACGACCACGGCGCGGAGATGGACGCGCGCGAGGAGGCGCTCGAGTGACGACGCCGCAACGCCGTCCGCCGTCGCTGATCGAAAGCTTCAACTTCGCCTTCGAAGGGATCATCCACGTGCTCCGCACCCAGCGGAACATGCGGATCCACTTCGCGATCGCGGTCATCGTCCTCATCGTCGGGCTCGCGACGAACGTCTCGCGGCTCGAGCTGATCGCACTGCTCCTTGCGATCTCGTTCGTCCTGATCGCCGAGATGATCAACACCGCGATCGAAGGAGCGATCGACGTTGCGACCACGTCGTTCGACCCGATGGCGAAGCTCGCGAAGGACATCGCCGCGGGCGCTGTGCTGATCGCGACGGTGAACGCGATCGCCGTCGGCTACCTCGTCTTCGCCGGTCAGGTGGCGAACCGCAGCGAGCGAGTCCTCGACCGGCTTCGGAACGCGCCCGCGAAGGTGACGATCATCGCGCTCGTCGTCGTGATCATCGTCGTCATCGCGACGAAGGCGGTCAGCGGCCGTGGCACGCCGCTCCGCGGCGGCCTGCCCTCCGGGCACTCGGCGCTCGCCTTCGCGGGCTGGATGGCGGCGACGTACGTGCTCTCGGACAGCGAGCACCGCTTCCTCGTCTCGACGTTGACGTTCATCATGGCGTTGCTCGTGGCACAGACGAGGGTCGAATCGGGCGTGCATTCCGCGCTGGAGGTCGCGTACGGCGGCCTGCTCGGCGCGCTGATCACGCTGGTGCTCTTTCAGGTGTTCGCGTGAACGCCCAGGAGCTCGTCGAGCGCGCGGAAGCGGTCGCCGCGCGGGCGTACGCGCCCTACTCCGGCTACTTCGTCGGCGCGGTCGCCGTCGCGCGCGACGGGCGCGTGTTCGAGGGCGTGAACGTCGAGAACGCGGCCTACCCGCTCGGTCTGTGCGCGGAAAAGGCGGCGATCGCGCGCGCCGTCGCCGAGGGCTGCCGCCCGGGCGATCTCGAGGCAGTCGGCATCACCGCCTCTCCCTGCGGCGGCTGCCGCCAGTGGCTGCACGAGTTCCGCGTCGAGCGGGTCGCATACCGGAACGTGGCGGGCGACGTGGTCGAGTCGACCCCCGCCGAGCTGCTGCCGGACACGTGGGACCTGCCCGCGTGACGAATCGACACGCAATCGGCACAGTCGCGCGCGGCGCCGGCGGGTACGCTCGATTGCGAGGGTGGCGGGACGGCACCCCACCCTTTGAGGGTGGGGGTGCGGGGTGAAGTCCGGCTTCATCGCGGTTGCGGGGCGGCCGAACGTCGGCAAGTCGACGCTCGTCAACGCGCTCTGCGGCGGCAAGGTGGCGATCGTGTCGGACAAGCCGCAGACGACCAGGCGCCGGATCTTCGGGATCGCGAACGGCGACGACTACCAGCTCGTGCTCGCCGACCTGCCCGGCTTCCAGCGGCCGCGCGACCCGCTGACGCAGCACATGCAACGCACCGTCGACGCGTCGTTCGAGGACGTCGACGCCGTGCTGCTCGTGCTCAGCGCGCGCGAGCGGATCGGTGCAGGCGACCGCTTCGTCGCGCAGCGTGTCTTCGCGCTCGGCGTTCCCGTCGTGATCGCGTTGAACAAGGTCGACCGGCTCAAGCCGGGGCACATCGCGACGCAGATGGCCACCGCGGCGCGGCTCGGCGAGTTTCACGCGCTGCATCCCGTGAGCGCGAAGACCGGGGACGGCATCAGCGAGTTGCGCGAGGAGCTCGTCGCGCTGCTGCCGGAGGGACCGCTGTACTTCCCGCCCGAGCAGCGCACCGATCTGACGCGCGAGGAACAGGTCGCGGAGCTGATCCGCGAGAAGGCGCTCGCGCTGACGCGCGACGAGATCCCGCACGCGATCACGGTCGAGCTCGAGGATTCCGAGGGCGAGAAGATCCACGCGAACGTGCTCGTCGAGACCGAGTCGCAGAAGCAGATCGTGATCGGCCGCGGCGGCACGATGATCCGGGAGATCGGCATGCGCGCGCGTCCCGAGATCGAGGCGCTGCTGGGCCGCCACGTCTTCCTCGAGCTGCAAGTCAAGGTGAAGCCGCGCTGGCGTCGCGACGAGTCGCTGCTCGAGCGGCTCGGGATCTAGCGTTTGCCCGAGCGCGTCACGCGCACAATCCGCAGCACGATCGCCGCGACGAAGGCGACGACGTAGCCGGCGCCGAACGCGAGCAGCGCGAACTTCCCTCCGGAGCCGAGGCGGTTCGCGAAGAGCGCCGCGACGAGCAGCACGAGCACGAGCCAACGCTCGTGCGGCCTCAGGCCGCGTCGGCCGTAGCGCAGGACCGCGAGGCAGACGACCGCGCCGGCGATCGTCGCAGCGCCGCCGAGCGCCAGCTCGCCGGGACTGCGTCCGGGCGCGAGCCGCGCGATTCCGACCGCGAGGGCGGCCGCCACGAGCGCGAGCAGTGTCGCGCCGAGGACCGCTTGCGGCGTCACGCAGCGTCGACGCTGCGGAGCAGGAAGAGATCCTGGGACGGGTTGCCCGCCGCTCCTTCGGCGACGAACTCGACCTCCTCGAATCCGTGCGGCAGCAGCTGCATGCGAACCCACGACGCCGGATGGAACGTCGTGCAGAGGTTCGTGCCGGGCACCTCGCCCCAGCGCACGACGAGGCCGCCGTTCCGAAACTGTTCCCGCTCGTCGGCCCCGAGCCGCTCGAGGTAGCGCTCGCCGTGCGTTGTGAGGAGGAGAAAGCCGCCGGGACGAACGACGCGGCGCAGCTCGTCCATCCAGTCGTGCTGCATCGCCTCCGGCAGGTGCGTGAAGACCGACAGCGCGTACGCGAGCCCGAACGAGTCGTCGGGAAAGGCGAGCGGCGGCACGAGACCGTTCGTCTCGAAGCGCGCGAAAGGCAGATGCTCGCGGCACCAGTCGATCGCCGCGCCGGAGAGGTCGCTGCCGGCGACGCTCGCGTCGACGTGCGCCCAGTTGCGAATCACGCGCCCGCAGCCGCAGCCGAAGTCGAGCACCGAGTCGACGTCGTCGATCCCGCTTCCGGCGCGCTCGAGCGCGCCGCGGATCGCTTCGGCCGCGAGCCGGCCGCTCTCGAGGAACCACGCCGCGTCCGGTGTGCCGGCGACCCGGACGATGAGGTGCGGCGGCGGCACCGCGAGGCCGTCGGCGGCTTGCACGTGCGCGTCGCCGAAGCGCGCCGCACGCACGCGCTCCCAGGCGCGATACGTCGGCCGGAGAAGTCGCGCGCGACCGAGCAGACGGAGGAGGGACGTCTTCAGAGCCACGTCGCCGAGACTATGCGTCGCGGGTGGCCGTGCGCCAGCCGCCGACCGCGATCCAGAGCACGATCCAGCCGAGCAGGACGGCAACCGCTGCGGCGAGCGACATCGGGACGTCCGGCCCCTGTCGCACCGTGTCACCGAGTTCCGTGGGCTCGAGTCGCTGCAGCGCGGCGCCCGGAACGAGCTCGCGAATCACGCCGAGGAACGAGATCGAGAGCAGCAGCGGCGTCAGCACGAGACGGAACGCGAGCAGCGCCGCGATCGACGTCGTACGGGACCCGATCAGCGACGCGAGGCCGAGGCCGATCACGAAGAACAGCGTCAGGTCGAGGATCACCCAGGCACCTGACTCCACGACCAGGTGCAGCGACGGCGCCGGGAGCCAATCCGCGAAGACGGTCGAGCCGACGGCGTTGACAAGGAACGTGACGAGGACGAACGGCAGCAGGAAGAGCAGGCCGCCTGGGATCCGCGACAGGAAGAGCGCCCAGCGCGAGCGTCCCGTGACGACGAGCTCGCGGAACACCCCGGCACCGAGGTCGCCGGCGCCGGCCGTCGCACCGACGATGCCGGCGGCGATGGCGCCGAACAGGCTCATGATCACGAGTCCGTGGCCGAGATTCTCGATCCCGCCGGCGGGACCGTGATGCGCAGGGTTGCTCGCATGCAGGATCGCGTTCAGCCCGTAATAGAAGACGGTGATCCCGATGGTCAGCAGCGTGACGGTGACGACCAGGCCCCGTCGCTTCCGCAGCTTCAGCAGCTCGGCGCTCGTGAGGCGTGAAGTGGAGAGTGCGAGTACGGTCATGTTGCGTTCTCGAGTCGCGAGGTGATTTCCAGGAAGCGGCGCTCGAGCGAGATGCGCTCCGGCTCGAGGCGGTTGACGTCGAGGCCCGCCTCGACGAGAAGCCGATTGAGCGCGGCCGCGGTCGTGCCGTCGAGCGGCACGCGCAGCCCGGGGTCGAGGAGCTCTCCGCCGACGAGCTCGTGCGCGCGGCGATCGTCGCTCGTCGAGATGAGCACAGTGTCGGCTTCGCCGGTCAGCTCGGCGATCGGTCCCTGCACGACGATGCGGCCGCGGTCGACGATCGCGATCGCATCGCAGATCCGCTCCACCTCTCCGAGTAGGTGCGACGACAGGACGACCGTGCGTCCCTCATCGACGAGAGCGTGCACGAGTCCGCGGAACTCATCGATCCCGGCGGGGTCGAGTCCGTTCGTCGGCTCGTCGAGAAGCAGCAGCTCCGGATCGGCGAGCAGGCAGCGAGCGACACCGAGCCGCTGCCGCATGCCCTGCGAGTACGCCTTCACTCGGTCGTCGGCGCGGTGTGCCAGGCCCACGCGCTCGAGCACGCCGTCGATGCGCGCGTGTGCCTCGCGCTCGCGCGCGGCCGCGACGATGCGCAGGTTCTCGCGTCCGGACAGGAACGGGTGGAACTTCGGCTCCTCGACGATTGCGCCGATGCGGGCGAGCGCCTCGGCGCGTCGAGCGGGGATCGGGCGGCCGAGCAGGCTGATCGAGCCGGCGGTCGGCTGCGTCAACCCGAGCAGCATGCGGATCAGCGTCGTCTTCCCGGCGCCGTTCGGGCCGAGGTAGCCAAACGCGGAGCCGCGCGGGATCCGCAGATCGACGCCGTCGACGGCGACGCGGGAGCCGAAGTGCTTCGTCAGCCCGCTCGTCTCGACGACGAACGCGGTGTCCGTGTTCATACCTTCACGGTACGTGCGTCGCCGCTCAGCCGAAAGTCGGAGCCCGAAGGGCGCGGACTAGACTGGCGGTATGGCTCAGGCGCCTGCTCTTCCGCGCGGTTTCGAGCTGCCGCTCATGCCGCGGCTTCCCCGGATCGGCTCGATCGACCAGGTCGCGGTCGAGGCGCGCGCGGGCGAGCTCGCGAAGCGCTCGATCAAGAAGGACGCGAAGCTCTTCGCGCTCGACCTCGCGATCCGCTGCACCGACCTCACGACCCTCGAGGGCTCCGACACGCCCGGCAAGGTCTCGGCGCTCTGCTCGAAGGCCGTGCGGCCCGATCCGACCGACCCCCGCATCCCGTCGGTCGCCGCAGTCTGCGTGTATCCGAACCTCGTGCCGACCGCCGTCGCGCGCCTGCGCGGCAGCGCCGTCAAAGTCGCGTCGGTCGCGACGGCGTTCCCGTCCGGACAGTCGCCGATCGAGGCGAAGCTCGAGGAGACGCGCTGGGTGATCGAGCACGGCGCCGACGAGGTCGACATGGTGATCGACCGCGGCTCCTTCCTCTCCGGCCGCTACGCGAAGGTCTACGACGAGATCGTGCGCGTGAAAGACGCCTGCGGTGACATCCACCTGAAGGTGATCCTCGAGACGGGCGAGCTCGGCACGTACGACAACGTGCGCCGCGCATCGCTGCTCGCGATGGCCGCGGGCGCCGACTTCATCAAGACGTCGACCGGCAAGCTGCCGTCCGCCGCGACGCTGCCGGTCGCGCTCGTGATGCTCGAGGCGATCCGCGACGTGCACGAGGAGACGGGACGCATGGTCGGCTTCAAGGCGGCTGGCGGCATCCGCAACGCGAAGCAGGCCGTGCAGCACCTCGTGCTCGTGTACGAGACGCTCGGGCCCGCCTGGCTGACGCCGGACCTCTACCGCCTCGGCGCGTCGTCGCTGGTGAACGACGTCCTCATGCAGATCCGCAAGGAACGGACGGGCGCCTACCGCTCGCCGGACGAGTTCACGATCGACTGATGACGAGTATCTGGACACACGGCGTGTGGACGGTGAAGCCGGGGCGCGAGGACGAGTTCGTGGCCGGCTGGAAGGCGCTCGGACCGGTCGGCGAGCGGTTCGGCGGCGAGCAGCCGACCCTCCTCCGCGACCGCGAGCGGCCGAACGTCTTTCGCAGCTTCGGCGCGTGGCCCGACCTCGACTCGATCGAGCGCTTCCGCGCCGAGATCCGGCCGCGCGTCGGCGAGATGAACGAGCTGCTCGAAGCGATCGAGCTCTTCACGCTCGACGAGGTCGACCTCACGTGAGCGACGTCGAGCGCCGCAGGAGCGCCGTGCCGGCGCCGTCGAGCTGGGACTACGCGCCCGCGCCGGAGTCGCGCGAAGTCGTCCGGCTGCGCGAGCGCTACGGCCTCTTCGTCGGCGGCGAGTGGCTCGAGCCGCGCGAGACCTACACGACGATCTCGCCGGCGACCGAGGAGCCGATCGCCGTGATCGGGCAGGCGGGCAAGGCCGAGGTCGACCTCGCGGTCGGCGCCGCGCGCGACGCGTTCGCGAACGGCTGGTCGGAGCTGCCGGGCTCCGAGCGTGCGAAGTACCTCTTCCGGATCGCTCGCATCCTCCAGGAGCGCTCGCGCGAGTTCGCCGTCCTCGAGTCCCTGAACGGCGGCAAGCCGATCAAGGAGTCGCGCGACGTGGATCTGCCGTTGACGGCGGCGCACTTCTTCTACTACGCCGGCTGGGCGGACAAGCTCGAGTACGCGTTCCCGAACCGCCGGCCGAAGCCGCTCGGCGTCGCAGGCCAGATCATTCCGTGGAACTTTCCGTTGCTGATGCTCGCGTGGAAGATCGCGCCGGCGCTCGCGGCGGGCAATACGGTCGTGCTCAAGCCCGCCGAGACGACGCCGCTCACCGCACTGCTCTTCTGCGACGTCGTGCGGCAGGCCGGTCTCCCGCCGGGTGTCGTCAACATCGTCACGGGCGACGGCTCGACCGGCGCGGCCCTCGTGACGCACGACGATGTCGACAAGATCGCGTTCACGGGCTCGACGGAGGTCGGCAAGGCGATCCAGCGCGAGCTCGCCGGCACCGGCAGGCGCCTGACGCTCGAGCTCGGCGGCAAGGCCGCGAACGTCGTCTTCGACGACGCCGCACTCGACCAGGCGGTCGAGGGGATCGTGAACGGCATCTACTTCAACCAGGGCCACGTCTGCTGCGCGGGCTCGCGACTGCTCGTGCAGGAGTCGATCTACGAGCCGCTGATCGAGAAGCTCAAGCGGCGGCTGCAGACGCTGCGCGTCGGCGACCCGCTCGACAAGAACACCGACGTCGGCGCGATCAACTCGCGCATGCAGCTCGACAAGATCAAAGAGCTCGTGCAGTCGGGACGCGACGAAGGAGCGGAGATCTACCAGCCGCCGTGCCGCCTGCCGGAGAAGGGCTACTGGTTCGCGCCGACCGTCTTCACGAACGTCGCGCAGAGCTACCGGATCGCGCAGGAGGAGATCTTCGGTCCGGTGCTGAGCGTGCTGACGTTCCGCACGCCGGACGAGGCGATCGAGAAGGCGAACAACACGATGTACGGCCTCAGCGCGGGCGTCTGGACGGAGAAGGGCTCGCGCATCCTCTGGATGGCCGAGCGCCTGCGCGCCGGCGTCGTCTGGGCGAATACCTTCAACCGCTTCGATCCGACCTCGCCGTTCGGCGGCTACCGCGAGTCCGGCTTCGGCCGCGAGGGCGGCCGCCACGGGCTCGAGCCCTATCTGGAGTTCGAGTGAGCGCAGCTCACTCGAACTCGGGGAGGGGGACTCGGGGGAACCGAGAGGTTCCCCCTTGCACCGAGCCGCGCGTTTCGCGCGGCTCGGTGGGAACTCTGGAGTTCGAGTGAGATTTCGCACGCTCTTCTTCCGCAGGCCCGAGCGGACGGTCGACGCGCCGGAGCCGCAGCCTGTCGCCGCGCCTGCCGTCACTGTCCCGGTCACTGCGACGCCGCCCGCGGAGCGGCTGCCCGTCCGCAAGACGTACAAGCTCTTCATCGGCGGGGAGTTCCCCCGTAGCGAGTCGGGGCGCACCTACGAGGCCGAGGGACAAAACGTCGCGCGTGCGTCGCGCAAGGACGTCCGCGACGCAGTGCGCGCGGCGCGCGCCGCGCTGCCGAAGTGGGCGGGGATGACCGCGTACAACCGCGGCCAGGTGCTCTACCGGCTCGCGGAGATGGTCGAGTCGCGCGCGGCCGAGTTCGCGGAGCTCTGCACCGGGCGCGCGGAGGTCGAGCGCTCGATCGACCGGATCGTCTGGTACGCGGGCTGGACAGACAAGCTCGCGCAGGTGCTCGGCGCGTCGAATCCCGTCGCCGGCCCGTACTTCAACTTCACGCTGCCGGAGCCGACGGGCGTCGTCGCGATCGTCGCGCCGGCCGAGCCGCCGCTGCTCGGTCTCGTGTCGCGCCTCGCGCCCGTGCTCGCGGGCGGCAACGTCGCCGTCGCGGTCGCGTCGGAAGCTCATCCGCTCGCGGCGATCGAGCTCGCGGAGGCGATTGCGAACTCCGACCTGCCCGGCGGCGCGGTCAACGTCCTGACCGGCAGCGCCGAGGAGCTCGCACCGTGGCTCGCCGCGCACGTCGACGTGAACGCGCTCGACCTGCCGGCCCCCGACGTCGACCTCGAGCGTGCGGCCGCCGACAGCGTCAAGCGTGTCCATCACGCCGCGGCCGACCTGCAGAGCCCCTGGGAGATCGCCGCCTTCCTCGAGCTGAAGACGGTCTGGCATCCGATCGGGGTCTAGTGCGGCACTAGCCGGGGAGCGACGCGCTCGCCATGAACTCGTGCAGCATGTTCCGCGACGGCGCTTTCGCGAGCGCGAACACGGGCACGAAGCGCCCGTCGCTGTAGGTCGCCCCGACGTAGTCGCCGACGAAGCGGCCCGCGTCCGTGACGGCGAGCCAGTTGTAGCGTGGGGCGAACGCGTCGAGCCGTCTCGGCTTCGACCACGTCAGACCGCCGTCGCGCGAGCTCGTCGTCGCGATGCCGACCGAGCACGACGCGAAGTCGCACGTCTCCGCCGTGCGCACGTACGTGACGAGCGACAAGCGTCCCGGGACGAGCGGATCGGCTGCGATGCCGGGAACGAAGCTGTCGAAGCCGGTGCCGGGGATCTTCGCCGGCGCCGTCCAGCTCACGCCGTCGGTCGACGTCGTGAGCACGATGTCGTCACCGTCGCAGGGCGCGCGGAACCGGCAGTCGGCCCACGCGACATACATGCGTCCGTTCGAGTCGACCGTGCCCGTCGGCAATGACGGCGCCCGCAGTCCCGGCTGCACCGCCTGCTCGAGCGCAGCGACGCCGAGCGGCGTGGTGAACGTCGCACCGGCGTCGAGCGACTGCGTCGAGAAGATGCCGTTGTCGCCGCCGTTGTAGACGACGACGAGCGCGCCGTCCGGCTGGATGAGCGGCAGCGCGCCTTCCGCCGCCGTTCCGAACTGCGCCGTGATCGTCACCGGCTCGCCCCACGTGAGGCCGCCGTCACGAGACGTCTGCGAAGCGAGCCGGCCGCCGAGCTCGTCCGTCCACACGAGATAGCAGGTGCCGTAGAACGGGCTCGACTGCGTGTTGTCGCACGCGACCCACTCCTTGTCGTACGCGAGCCACTGCTGGTCGTTTCGCGCGGCGCCGACCGGCGTGCTCCAAGACGCGCCGTCCGCCGAGCGGCTGATGCCGAGCTCGCTGAAGGTGCCGCCCAGGATGAGCGTCGACACGAGCCAGACCCCGTGCGCGGCGTCGAACGCGACGGCGGGATCGCTCGCGCGCGGCGCCGTGCCGCCGGACGCGGTCGTGACGCCCGGCAGGATGCCGTTCCGCCACGTCCTGCCCGCGTCCGTGGACTGCGCCCAGCCGATCCCCGCTGCCCCTCCGTCGGTGAAGCGCCCGACCTGGAACGCCGCGACGACGGTTCGTCCCCACGCGAACGCGGCGGGCTCGACCTGCGACTGGCTCTGGCTCGCGCCGTCCCGCAGCGTGTCGACCGAGATGCGGCGTGAGACGAGCTCGCAACTCGCGGAGACGCGGTCGGACAGGTCGGCGTTCACGACGTCGAAGCCGCCGCGGCAGTCGACGGTGTCCGCGCCGCCGCCCATCACGTCGATCCGGTCGGCTCCCCCCGTCCCGCGGACGCGGTCTGGGCGCGCCGTCCCGTGGATGGCCGCCGCGAGCGCCGCGGCCGGCAACGCGAGCGCGAGCAGCGTCGCGACGAGCAGGGAGCGCAGGTGCATCGGCGCACGGTACCGGCCGTCGACTCCCGCGGCGGTACGATGCGCGGACTTGGCCGAGCGGGGCGGCAGACGATTCAGTCAGGCGATCTCCGAGGGAGATGGCATCTCGGTGATCGTCCACGTCGACGGACCGGAGGCCGCGCGCGCGGCGGAGGCCGAGGGCGCCGAGGCGCTCGTCCTACGTGAGGCGAATCGCGGCGTGCGCGACGCGACCGAGCTTCCGATCCTCTGGTGCGGCGGCGGCTCGCTCGCGGAAGCACACGCAGCCGGCGCCGACGCGGTGCTGATCGTCGCGCGCGAGCACGAGGACGCGGAAGGCGTGCGGCTCGGCGAGGCCGCCGACGCTGCGGTCGAGCACGGTCTCGACTGGGTCGTCAGCGTCGCGAGTGAGGACGAGCTCGTCCGCGTGCTCGAGCTGAACGATCCGGAGACGTTCCATCTCGCCGTTCCCGACCTCGAGCGTGCGCTCGAGCTGCTCAGCGACGTGCCGGTCGGCAAGCTCGCGATCGCCGAAGCGGAGCACGTGACGCGCGAGGAGATCGAGGAGCTCGAACGACGGGGTGTGGACGCGGTGATCGTGCCGGCGCGCAACGTCGCCGAGCTCGTCGGTGGCGCGCCGCCCACCGTCTGAGGCGTCGTTCGCCCTCGCGGCGATCCTCGCCGGTGCCGCGGCGCTGCGGCTCGTCGGCATCGAGTACGGCCTCCCGTACGGCTCGCTGCTCGACCCCGACGAGCAGAACGTCGTCCCGCGCGCGTGGCGGATGGTGCACGGCGGCGGGCTCGACCCGCACTTCTTCGACTGGCCGACGCTCGTCACGTATCTCGTTGCGCCGTTCCAGGCCTTCGAGGGCGAGCCGTCGTACCTCGCCGGGCGGCTCGTCGTCGTCGCGCTCGCGGTCGCCGGCGTCGCCGCCGCGTGGTGGCTCGGCGCCCGCGCCTACGGGAGGGTCGCCGGCGCGGTCGCGGCGGTCGCGACCGCCGTCGAGTCGACGCACGTCGCCGTCTCGCACGCCGCCGTGACGGACGTGCCCCTGACGACGTTCGTCACGATCGCGCTCGCCCTGCTCGTCGCGGGGCGGTTCCCGCTCGCCGGCGTCGCGCTCGGGCTTGCGACGGCCGCGAAGTGGCCGGGCGTGCTCGTCGTCGTTCCGCTCGTGATCGTCCTCTGGCGCCGCTGGCGGCAGCTCGCGCTCTCGCTCGCGCTCGCGGCCGTTGCGTTCGTCGCGGCGTCGCCCTTCGTCGTCGTCGACGGAGGGAGCACGTGGTCGGCGCTGCGCCGCGTCTCGCGCGAGCACCGCCGCGGCTGGCTCGGCTTCGAGCACGACCATTGGGCCGGAATCGCCTTCGCCGAGCGACTGTGGCACGGGCTCGGACCGGCGCTCGTGGTCGCGGTGCTCGGCCTTGTCGCGGCGCTCGCGCTGCGCCGGTCGCGCGCCGACGTCGTGCTCGGATCGTTCGTCGTCGTGTACTCCCTCTCGCTGCTGCCGCTGCACTCGCACTTTCCGCGCTACGTCCTGCCGCTCGTGCCGCCGCTCGGCGCGCTCGCGGGACGGCTGCGCGCGCTCGCGCCGGTGACGCTGCTCCTGCTCGTGATCCCGCTCGCGTGGTCGATCCGCGACGATGCGCGCCTGACGCGAACCGACACCCGTATCGTCGCCGCCCGCTGGATCGCCGCGCACGTGCCGCGCGACGCGACGATCGCCGCGGAGTCGTCGACGGCGGTCCCGGAGGGCTACCGCGTCGTCGCGATCCCGCTGCCGTTACCCGGACGCGATGGGCCCGTCTCGCTGCTCGGCGCGCAATGGGCGCTCGTGAGCGGCGCCGTCGCCGATCGTGTGCTCGCCGCACAGGACGTCTACCCGCGCCGCGCCGCGTTCTATGCGCGGCTGCCGCGGCCCGCGTTCCGCGTCGACGCGCACGACGGTCTCGCGGGCCCGTGGGTGGCGGTCTACCGGCTGTGAGACGCGCGACCGCACTTCTGGCGCTCGTCGCCGTCACGGGCTGCGGGACGTCCGTGCTCGAGGCGACGTCGACGGAGGAGGAGCCGCGGCCGCTCGTCGTCCGTGGCTGCGAGACGCTGTACCACGAGGCGCCCGGGCAGCCGAAGCTCGTGATCGTCTCCGACCTGCCGCTCGAAGCCCCGGTTCGCACGGCGATGCACCAGATGACGCAGGCGATCAAGCTGACGCTCAAGGACCGGGGCTTCCGCGCCGGGAGGTGGAGCGTCGGCTACGTCGTCTGCGACGACTCGGGGCCGAAGGGCCACTACAGCCGTTCGCGCTGCGTCGCGAACGCCGAGCGCGCAGCACGCGTGCGGAACGTCGTCGGCGTGATCGGGACGCTCGACTCGGCCTGCGCGCGGGCCGAGCTGCCCGTGCTCGCCGCGGCGGGGATCGTGATGGTCGGCCCGCTCAACACCGCGGACGACCTGACGCACGTTCCCGGCCGGTACGCGCGACTGTCCGCGAGCGACAGCGCGCAGGCGGCAGCCGCTGCGCAGTTCATCCGCAAGAGCGGCGCGAAGACGGTCGCCGTCGTCTCCGACGGCTCCGCTGCCGGGCAGACGTACGCACGGGCATTCGTCGCACACCTCGACGGGCTGCGTGCGGTCGGCGGTCCCGCCGACGCGGCCTACGTCGCGGGGGCGCTGTCGGAACGGTCGGCGGCCCTCCTGCACGCGACGCGCGCACGCACGCGCGGGCCGGTCGTCCTGCCGCAGACCTTCGGTCCGGCGGCGCAGCTCGGCTCGCTCGCCGGGCGCGACGCCGACGGCGTCTACCTCGTGGTTGCGGGCGTCGACACGGCAGCGGCGTTCGACGCGCACTTCGAGGGGGAGCTCGGCACGCCGCCGCATCCGTATGCCGTCTACGCAGCGCAGGCGGCCCAGGTTCTGCTGGAGGCGATCGCGGCGTCCGACGGCAGCCGCGACTCCGTTCGCCGGGCCGTCTTCGCGAGTCGCGCCGTCGGCCCCCTCGGGACGATCGCCTTCGACGCGAACGGCGACCCCCAGCCGGCGCCGGTGACGGTCTTCCGCGTGCGGCACGGCGAAGCGGCACCCCTTCGGATCGAGAATTCGGGGGTACGCTGATGCCGTGAAGGTCGTACGGGCAGCCGCCTTGGCGCTCGCCTGCGCGGTCGTCGCCGCGTGCGGCGGGACTGCGCAGCGGAGCGCGCGCGCGGCGCAGGGGACGGCGTCGTGTCCGGCCGCGTGGCGCGCGGGCTGGACGGCGCTCGAGCGCCAGATCGGCGCCGCGGTCTACTGCCCGCGCTGGATGCCGAATCCACTGGACGGGCGAATCGGCGGCGGCTGGAACGGGCTCCGCCTCGTCGACCGCCGCGGGGGCTACCTCGTCAGCTTCATCTACCAGGAGACGGGCAGCGGCGAGGTGCACGTCAACTTCCACCGCTGGCCGTCGACCAAGATGCCTCTCTGCCGCGAGGAGACCTCGAAGCGGATGATCGCCTGCTACAGCGATCCCGCCGGACGTGTGAACCTGAACGGGATCGCCGCCACGCTCTACACGGTGTCGCGCGACGCGGACCAGTGGCACCTCTCCTACCTGTGGCGTCACGCGGGCGCGACGTACGTCGTCAGCGAGCACGTCGCGCCGCCGTATTCGTTCGACAAGGTCAAGCAGAACGTGACGAGGATCCTCGAAAGCCTCGTCCTGGTCGAGCCGGCGGCGTGAAGCTCACCCGCCGCCAGGTCCTCGCGGGCGCCGCCGCGGGCGCGCTCGGAGCCACGGGCGCGTACGAGCTCGTCGACAAGCTCGTCGGCTCCGGCCCGGACCGCGCGGCCGCCGGGCCGCTGCCGCCCGAGCAGCACGTCCTCGACGACGTGCGCACGGTGACGGACAACGGCGTCGACGTCCTCGTGCCGCCCCTGCACCACGAGGTCGTGACGGCGCGCGTGAAGGTCGACGCCGCCGATCTCGCGGACGCGCAACGCGCGCTCGAGCAGGCGCTCGCGAAGCTCGACGACGAGTACGCCCCGACTCCCGCGGGTCTCGGCGTCACCGTCGCGTGGGGATTGCCGTACTTCGAGCGCGTCGTCCCGGAGCAGTGGCGCGTGCACTCGCCGTTCGACCGTCGCGCCGCGAAGCCGGCGCTGCTGCCGCCGCGCCGCTTCCCGAGCGACCCCGACTCGACGGTCCTCGAGGAAAACGACGTCGCGTTCCTGATCCGCAGCGACCGGCTCGATCACGTCGCGGCGGGCGCGCAGGCGATCGACGCGCTCGACGTCTTCGAGGTCACGTCGATCCGCAAGGGCTTCGCCGGAGGCGGCTTCGACGGCGGTAAGAGCCTGCCGAAGCGGCTCGCGCTCGCTGCGGGCATCCCCGGCGCGGATCTCATCCCGGATACGGCGGAGCTCTTCCTCGGCTTCACCTCGACGCAGGCGCACGGCCTCGGGCCGCGCCGCATCGTGAACTTCGAGACGCTCGGCTATGTCGACGTCCGCGACGGCTACTTCCGCGAGGGCACCCACATGCACCTCTCCCACATCGCGGAGCAGCTCGACACGTGGTACCAGCTGTTCGACTTTCGCCAGCGCGTCGACACGGTGTTCAGGCCGGGGCTCGACGTGAAGAAGGGAACGCAGACGGTGCGCCAGTCGCCGCAGGACGTCGCGACGGTCGGACAGGTGGCGCGTGACTACCGGCGTGGGGAGGTGATCGGCCACAGCGCCGCGATCCAGACGGCGTCGCGCCTGCAGGCCGACCACGTCGCCTCCGACGGCACCGTCTATCGGAAGGGGACCGCGGTGCCGCAGCGCGCCGACTTCAACACGCTCGACAATCCGTTCTTCTGGAGCGCCGACCGCGCACGCGACAAGATGAGCGACCAGCCCGCGGCCGGCGTCCACTTCGTCGTCTTCAACCCCTCGAGCGACGACTTCGAGCGCATGCGGCTCGCGATGGACGGCGTGCTTCCCGACGGAACGAAGCTGGAGTTCAGGCCGCGCGACCGCGGCCAGGGCTTCAACTCGGTGCTGCTGACGACGCACCGGCAGAACTTCCTCGTGCCGCCGCGGCGCCACCGGTCGTTTCCGCTCGCCGAGCTCCGCCTCGCTTAGCGGACGATCATCACGGGGCAGGGCGCGTGCTCGGCCACGCGGTCGGCCGTCGAGCCGAGCAGGTGGTCGCGGAGAAAGTGGCCGCGGTGGCCGAGCACGACGAGGTCGTAGCCGCCCGCGGCGGCGGCGTCCGAGATCAGCTCCGCCGCGTGGCCCGCGCGCACCTCGACCGCAAGCTCGACGCCTGCACGCTCTGCGTCGGTGCGTGCGCGGGCTGCCAGCGCGTTGAAGTAGAGGTCCTTCTCGCGCTTCACCTCTTCCACCTCGCCGATCGTGGCCGCGTAGGCGGGCAGCGGCCCTTCGATCGCGAGCGCCGTCAGCGACGCGCGGGTGAGACGCGCGAGCTCGAGCGCCTTCGCGAACGCATGATCCGACGGCTCCGAGCCGTCGATTGCGACGAGGATCTTCTCGAACGGCATCACGCCACCTCCGGCAATTGTGCACCCACCTCGGTCTCCAGCTCGGCAGCGGCGTGCGGCTGGAAGAAGCGCTGCGCAATCGCCGTCGGCACGATCGCCGACAGCACCACGACCGCGAGCAGGAGCGAGAACTGCGTGCGGTCGATGATGCCTGCGTTGAGCCCGTAGAGCGAGCTGATCGTCCCGAACGTGAGGCCGGTCGACATCAGCAACGTCGTGAATGCGGCGTGCGGCGCCGTGAAGCGGCGTGCGAGCGGATAGATCCCCACGAACTTGGGAAGCATCTTGCCCGCGAACAGCAGCGCGAGGATCCCGAGGTTCGCCCAGAGCGCTCCGGCGGAGACGCTCATCCCACCCTTCAGGAAGAAGAACGGCGTCAAGAACGCGAACGCGACGACGCGCAGCCGCTCCTGCTCCTTGCGGTGCTGGACGTAGTGCTCGCTCGTCAGCAGGCCGAGGACGAACGCGGGGAGGACGGCGTGCGAGTTCGCGCGCGCACCGAGCCACATGAGCAGGAAGAGCGACGCGAACACGAGCTTGATCTCCGGCTCGATCACGCGGTCTCCGTAGCGCCCGAAGAACCACGGCGCGACGCGTGGTAGAGCGACGATCAGGACGAGCGAGACGACGACGAAAGGCACGATCCAGACCGTCGGCTTGACGAAGAGGATCGACAGCGCTGCGGCCGTGCCGAAGTCGGTGACGAACGTCGCCGCCATCAGCCGCTTTCCGATCACGGTGCGGTTGAGGCCGGTCTCGACGAGGACGGCGTAGACGACTGCGAGGCTCGTCGTCGACAGCGCGATACCCGCGATCTCGGCCTGGCGGTGGTCCCAGCCGAGGCCGTAGTACGCGAGCAGCGCCACGACGACGAACGGCGCGGCGAACGAGACGAGCCCGATCGAGAGCGAGGCCTTCCACTCGCGCCTGAATTGCGGCACGTCCACCTCCGCGCCGGCGAGGAACGTCAGCGCGATCCCCGCGAACGAGCCGATGAAGCCCAACCAGCTCGGGACGTCGAGGCCGAACGCGTTCCCGACCACGAACCCGAGGAAGAGCTCGATCAGCGCGACGGAGAGCCCGAGCTCGACGGAGATGGTCGACGCGACGAGAATCGTGGCCGCGAGGACTGCCGCTACAGCGATGTCGCTCATCTCTCTACCTCCGTTGCGGGCGAACCTGTGAGGTAGAGGCCATCAGCGGAGCGAACCGCGGTTGGGCGCGAGCCTCATCGCGCGTGCAGCGCGCCGAGTCTAGCCGAAGAACGCGCGGGCGACGTCGTACCACTCGGGCGGAACCGTCTTCAGCTTCGCCGTCGCCTCCTTCAGGTCGACGTCGACGATCTTGTCGCCCTGCAGCGCCGCCATGCGGCCCCACGCCTTTGCGAGGACGAGGTCCGCCGCCTTGAGGCCGTAGCGGGTCGCGAGCACGCGGTCGTGCGGCGTCGGCGACCCGCCGCGCTGCACGTGACCGAGCACCGTGACGCGCGTCTCGTAGCCCATCCGCTCCTCGATCTCGCGGGCGAGCGCGTCACCGACGCCGCCGAGCCGGACGTGACCGAATGCATCGGTCGCCGCCTCCTGCGTCACCTGCCGCTGCTCGCCGGACGCGTAGGTCAACTCGTAGCCCTCGCTCACGACGACGATCGAGAAGTCCTTTCCCTTCGCATGGCGGCTACGGATGTCCTCGCAGGCCTCCTCGACCGTGATCGGATGCTCGGGGATGAGGATGACGTCGGCGCCGCCCGCGATGCCGCTCATCACGGCGATCCAACCGGTGTGGCGGCCCATCACCTCGACGACCATGACGCGGTTGTGAGACTCCGCGGTCGTGTGCAGCCGGTCGATCGCCTCCGTCGCGACGAAGACCGCGGTGTCGAAGCCGAAGGTGTAGTCCGTCGCCGAGAGGTCGTTGTCGATCGTCTTCGGCACGCCGACGACGGGAAAGCCGTGCTCCTCGTGCAGTCGGGCGGCGACACCGAGCGTGTCCTCGCCGCCGATCGCGACGAGCGCGTCGAGTCCGGAGGATTCGAACGTCCGCAGCACGCTCTCGACGCCGTTGTCCAGCTTGTACGGGTTCGTGCGCGAGGTGCCGACGATCGTGCCGCCGCGCGGCAGCAGCCCCGTGAGCTCGAGCGGCCCAAGTGGCCCGAGCTTCCCCTCGACGAGCCCGCGCCACCCTTCGCGGACGCCGTACACCTCCCACCCGCTGGCGAGCAGCCGTCGCGAGACGGCACGGATGACGGCGTTCAACCCGGGACAGTCGCCCCCGCCCGTCAGGATTCCGGCACGCACCCGATCATCCTACGAACCGGCCGTACACTGAAGTCGAGCCGAAGTGGCGGAACTGGCAGACGCGCCGGACTCAAAATCCGGTGGCCTTCGGGCCGTGTGGGTTCGATTCCCACCTTCGGCACTCCCACGATCCTCTCCGTGACGTCGCTGTTCGCTTCTCGAATTGACCACGAGAAGGAGGGGGCTCGTGGGGGAACCATGGGTTCCCCCACGCAGAGACGCGCCGGACTCAAAATCCGGTGGCCTTCGGGCCGTGTGGGTTCGATTCCCACCTTCGGCATCCGCTCCCGCTTGCAATTTCCCCTGCCCAGCGCGGATACTCGCCCTTCAAGAACTGCACGGTCGGGCTTTATTACGGGCGACGGAGGAGGAAGGTGTGAGCAAGAGCTTCAGAGCGGTGGGCTTTCTTGGGGTCTTTGCCGCTCTCGCATTCACGGCCGCAGGCTGTGGCGGGAGCAAGGAGGCGACGGTGAGCGTCGGGGGAACGGTCACGACCGCGGCCGGCGGCGGGAACGTCAGCGCGTTGCCGTCGTCGTCGTGCTCGAGCATCTACTACGAGGGGTCGGGCTCGCCTGACTTCATCGTTGCGTCGGATCTGCCGCTGCAGGGTGCGGGACGCGCGCAGACCGGGGAGATGGTCGAGGCGATCAAGTACGCGCTCAAGCAGCGGAACTTCACGGCGGGCCAGTACCAGATCGGCTACCAGTCGTGTGACGACTCGACCGCCCAGACCGGCGGCTGGGACTCCGCGAAGTGCGCCTCGAACGCGCGCACGTACTCCAGCAACACCAGCGTGATCGGCGTCGTCGGGACGTTCAACTCCGGCTGCGCGAAGATCATCATTCCGGTGCTGAACCGCGCGAACCCTGGGCCGATGGCGATGGTCAGCCCCGCCAACACGAGCCCAGGCATCACGACGAGCGGCCCGGGTGCCGAGGCGGGCGAGCCGGACAAGTACTACCCGACCGGCACGCGCAACTACGCGCGCGTCGTCGCAAACGACCAGATCCAGGGCCCCGCGGACGCGCTGTACGCGGCGAAGACGCTCGGGATCAAGAAGGTCTTCGTCCTCAACGACAAGCAGACCTACGGCTACGGCGTCGCCGTGACGTTCCGCGGCGCGGCGAAGAAGTTGGGGATGGAGGTCGCGGGCTTCCAGGGCTGGGACGCGAAGCAGTCGAGCTACGAGGCTCTCGCGAACACGATCAAGCAGAGCGGCGCCGACGGAATCTTCCTCGGCGGCATCATTTGCAACAACGGCGCGAAGCTGATCAAGGACCTCAAGGCCGGCGTCCCGGACGCGACGCTGATCGCACCTGACGGCTTCAGCGATCCGAAGTCGAACGGCCCCACCTTCGACGGCTCGTATGTGAGCGTCGCAGGTGCGCCGCCGTCGGCGCTGAAAGGCGCGGGCGCGACGTTCGTCAAGGACTTCTCCGCGCAGATCGGCACGACGCCGAACCCGTACTCGCAGTACGGCGCGCAGGCGATGAACGTCATGCTCGACGCGATCGCGAAGTCGGACGGGTCTCGCGGCTCGGTCGCGGCGAGCCTGTTCGGGCTGCACGTGACGAACGACATCCTCGGCTCGTTCACCATCAACGACAAGGGCGACACGAGCCTCAACCCGATCACGATCTACAAGCAGCAGAGCGGCGAGCTGAAGCCGCTCAAGACGGTCGTTCCGCCCGCGAACTTGACCTCGTAGGCGCGGAGCGGGAAGCACCGACGGCGCCGGGCAACACGTGCCCGGCGCCGTCATAGTTTGAGAAGACAGACGTGGTGACCGAGGCCTCCGTAGAGACACCGCTCCGAGCCCGCCGACCGGTCGGCGCGTACGTCATGCCGGCGTTCGCCGCGCTCCTCGTCGGACTGCTGCTCTTCTGGCTCGCGGTCAACTTGGTCAAGGCGCCCGCGGACTTCACGACAATCTTCTTCATCGGTCTGACGAACGGCGCCGTCTACGCGCTGATCGCGCTGGGCTACACGCTCGTCTACGGCATCCTCGAGCTGATCAACTTCGCGCACGGCGACGTCTTCATGCTCGGCGGGATGATCTCGTCGACCTTCCTCCTCTCCGTGTTCCACCTCGGCGAGGGCGAGTCCGTCGGATCGTTCCTCCCCGCGATCCTCGTCGCGCTGCTCGGCGCGATGGTGATCTGCGGTGTCCTGAACGCGACGATCGAGTTCGTCGCGTACCGGCCGTTGCGCGGCGCGCCTCGACTCGCGCCCTTGATCACCGCGATCGGGATGTCGTTCATCCTCCAAGACGTCGCGCTTGCGTGGAAAGGCGCCGGTTACGTGGCGCTGCCGAACGTCCTGCCGCGCAGCGCCGTCTTCTCGATCGGCGGCGTCGTCTACACGTGGAACAAGCTGATCGTCGTGTTGATCACGATTCCGGTGCTGATCGGACTCATGTACCTGATCCGCAGCACGAAGCAGGGCAAGGCGATGCGCGCGACGGCGCAGGACAAGGACGCCGCCGCGATGATGGGCATCAACGTCAACCGCACGATCTCGTTCACGTTCCTGATCGCGGGCGGCCTCGCCGGCGCTGCCGGCCTGCTCTACGTCCTCTACTTCACGCAGATTCGCTTCGACCAGGGCTTCCAGCTCGGCCTGATCGCGTTCACGGCCGCCGTGCTCGGGGGGATCGGCAACCTGCCCGGCGCCGTGCTCGGCGCGCTCGTGATCGGCTTCATCCAGGCGTTCAACGAGGGCCTCTCGTGGCACTCGCCCGGCAGCGACTGGACGCAGTCGATCGTGTTCTCGATCCTGATTCTGATCTTGGTCTTCCGCCCCGAGGGATTGCTCGGCGAGCGGACTCCGGAGGGCGCGTGAGGGGACGGATCGGACGCTGGCTGTCGGCCCAGTGGTGGTCGGGACTCGGCGCGGTCGGCTTCGGACGCGAGCGCTGGGACGCGCTCGACCCCGTCGTGCGCCGCGGCGTGCTGACGGGCTTCTGGCTCGCGGTCGGGTTGATCCTCGTCGCGATCGGCGGCGTGTTCAACACGTCCGCGCTCCTCGTCGCGCTGCTCGTCTTCGCGCTCGTCGTACCGCCGTGGCAGCGCTTCCCGTTCGGTCGCTGGATCGTCCCGGGCGTCGTGCTCGCGCTCGCCGTCCTCTATCCCGAGTACCGGGGCGACCTCTTCGAGTCGCCGATCTTCGGTCCCTTCCCGGCGATGGACACCGCCGTCGTGATGACGATCTTCGTTTGCATGGCGCTCGGCCTGAACGTCGTCGTCGGTTACGCGGGACTGCTCGACCTCGGCTACGTCGCGTTCTACGCGATGGGCGCCTACATGTCCGGCTGGTTCGCCTCCGACCAGTTCGCCGCGCACACGATCCACTTCGGGGCGATCGGGTTCGCAGTCGGCGAGCCGGGCTTCCACTTCTCGATCTGGCTGATCCTGATCGCGGCGGGGATCGTGACGGCGTTCGTCGGCGTTGTGATCGGCCTGCCGACGCTGCGCCTGCGCGGCGACTACCTCGCGATCGTCACGCTCGGCTTCGGCGAGATCATTCCGCAGATCGCGCGCAACGGCGACAACCTCTTCGGGACGGGCTTCAACCTCACGGGCGGGACGCAGGGACTGACGCCGATCGACGGTCCCGGCTTCGGCAACTGGGCGCATGACCATCTCGGCCTGCCCGCGAACTACCTCACCGCGCCCAACTCGCTGAACCTCTTCTACTGGACGGGTCTGATCATCGTGCTGATCACGATCTTCTGCTCCGTGCGGCTGCGTGAGTCGCGGCTCGGGCGCGCGTGGATCGCGATCCGCGAGGACGAGGTCGCCGCGTCTGCGATGGGCGTGCCGCTGATGCGGACGAAGACGTGGGCGTATGCGACGGGAGCCTTCTTCGGCGGCGTCGCCGGCGCGTACTACGCGAGCTTCAAGTCCGCCACGTTCCCGGACGACTTCTTCTTCAACATCTCCGTCTTCATCCTCTGCATGGTCATCCTCGGGGGGATGGGCAACATCGCGGGTGTCATCTTCGGCGCGTGCTTCCTCGCGTACCTCGACCGCGAGGGCCTCGCGAACGTCGGCGCGTGGACGAACCAGCACTTCGGCACGCACCTCGACGTGCCGCTGTACGAGTTCGGGATCTTCGGCGTCATCCTCGTGATCGTGATGCTGTTCCGTCCCGAGGGGCTGATCCCCAGCCAACGACGCAGGGCGGAGTTCCACGAAGGTGTCGCGGACGAGCCGCTGTACGACGTGGGGCACTGATGGCGGCGCTGCTCGAGACGGTTCGGCTGCGCAAGGAGTTCGGAGGCCTCGTCGCAGTCGACGACGTCGACTTCCGCATCGAGCAGGGGTCGATCGCCAGCCTGATCGGGCCGAACGGAGCCGGCAAGACGACGTACTTCAACATGCTGACCGGCGTCTACAAGCCGACCGCCGGACGCGTGTTCTTCGACGGCGAGGACATCACCGGCAAGCCGCCGCACGCGGTCACCGAACGCGGCGTCGGCCGCACGTTCCAGAACATCCGCCTCTTCCAGAACATGACCGCGCTCGAGAACGTGCTCGTCGGGATGCACTCGCGGCTGAAGGGAACGGTCTTCACCGCGATCGCGCGAACGCCGCGCGTGCGGCACGAGGAGGCGGAGGCGAGGAAGCGTGGACACGAGCTGCTCACGTACTCGGGCCTGCGACGCGTCGAGCACGACCTCGCGAAGAACCTCTCCTACGGGGACCAGCGCCGGCTCGAGGTCGCGCGCGCGCTCGCGACGGAGCCGAAGCTGCTGCTGCTCGACGAGCCGACCGCGGGCATGAACCCGCAGGAGACGGTCGCGTTCACCGACTTCGTCGAGCGCCTGCGAACCGACCGCGGCCTCACCGTGCTGCTGATCGAGCACGACATGAAGGTCGTGATGGGCGTCTCCGACTACGTCACGGTGCTCGACTACGGCGCGAAGATCGCGGAGGGGACGCCCAAGGACGTGCAGCGCGACCCGCGCGTCATCGAGGCGTACCTGGGCACGGCGGCGGTGGCCGGTGGCTGACGAGACGCTCCTCAAGGTCGACGACGTCCACACGTTCTACGGCTCGATCGAGGCGTTGAAGGGGATCTCGATCGAGGTGCGCGAGGGCGAGATCGTGACGCTGATCGGCGCGAACGGCGCCGGCAAGTCGACGACGCTGCGCTCGATCAACGGCCTCAACCATCCACGGGACGGCAAGATCGTCTTCCAGGGCACGGACATCACCTCGATGGCGCCGCACGTGATCGTGAAGCGCGGTATCGCACAGTCGCCGGAGGGCCGCAAGCTCTTCCCGCGGATGTCGGTCGTCGAGAACCTCGAGATGGGTGCGTTCCAGCGCACGGATCGCGTCGGGATTCGCGAGGACATGGACCGCGTCTTCTCGCTCTTCCCGCGGCTCGCCGAGCGCAAGTCGCAGAAGGCGGGGACGATGTCCGGCGGCGAGCAGCAGATGCTCGCGATCGGCCGGGCGTTGATGGCGCGGCCCAAGCTGCTGCTGCTCGACGAGCCGTCCATGGGTCTCGCGCCGATCTTCGTCGAGCGCGTCTTCGAGACGATCAAGGAGATCAACGCGCAGGGCACGACGATCCTGCTCGTCGAGCAGAACGCGCTCATGGCGCTCGACACCGCCGACCGCGGCTACGTCCTCGAGACGGGCCGTATCGCCCTCGCCGACGACGCGAAGAAGCTGCGCGAGAACGAGCAGGTTCGCAAGACGTACCTGGGCGAAGACTGAGCTAGTAACTCAGAGTTACAAGCTCCGACAGCGTCCATTCCGTCGGCGCCTCCAGCTTGTCGTCACGGCAGGAGACCCGGCGCGGCTGCAGGGACGTCGCCTCGAGCGTCGCGACGAACGTCCGCCCGTCGGCGAGCCGGATCAGCGTTTGTAACTCAGAGTTACGAGCGTCGACGCGGCTGACGTCGTCGAGGCCGGCGAGGCCGAGCTCGCGGCGAACGAGGATCTCCGCGGCCTGCTCGATCGGCGCGAGGCTGGTCCGGCCGCGGAAGTGCTCGAGCGGCAGGCGTCCGGCCTCGAGCTCTGCGGCGAGCGCCGGCGCCGAGCGGGCGTCGAGCCGGCCGAAGCAGAGCCCGTCCGGCACGACGAGCACGTTCGCCGCGAACCGGTGCCCGCCGAGGTGCGAGCACTCCCAGACGCGGCCGGGCAGGGCACGTTCGAGCGCCGCGGCGACGGCGGGCCCGCGGATCGCGCAGCACGGGTCGCGTGCGCCGTTCGTGCAGACGAGGTAGCTCCGGCCGTGTCCGAGGGACTGTCCCTGGGACACGGCTCGAACGAGCAGCACCTTCGCACCCTCGACGACGAGCCCGTGGTCGCGGCCCCACGGCTTCGGCCGTTCGACGATCTCCCAGCGCGCGGCGATCGGCGCGGTCCCGGCGAGCGGCTCGTCGAGCTCGAGCGCCAGCTCTGCGCAGCGGAACATCATGCGCGCACCCGCAGCGGGAAATAGGGCGGCGCCAGCACGAAGCCGATCCGCGGCGTTTTCTCGGCGCGCGCCCGTGCCATCTGCAGCGCCGCGCCGGGCCCGTGCGTCGGCACGAAGCCGAGCGAGCGCGCCGCGTCGTGGTCGCGGCACCCCGCGACGAGGACGGTGCCGAGACGTCCGAGTGCGGGACCGCAGGCCTCCCACTCCGCATACGGCTGCAGCGGATGATGCGTACGGCCTGCACGGTACGCGTCGAGCAGCTTCGCGTTGTCCGCCGCGGCGGCTTCCGCTTCACGCAGCAGCCCGAGGTCGCGCGCCGTTCCGCCGCGCATCGCGCGGAAGAACTCGCGATACGGCTGCTGGGTCGGGTGTGCGAAGCGCCGGTCGAACGGATGCAAGAGGATTGCCGTGCCGCCGTCGACGACCGGGAACGCGTCGCGCCACAAGCGCAACGCCAGGCCCAGGCCGAGATACGCGGCCAGCAGCGGGTTCGGCCGCTCGCGCGGCAGGTGCGGTGTCGTCGCGGGGACGCCGAGGCAGATCGCGTCGAGCGGCGCGCCGAGCGCGCGGGCCCGCTCCTCCGTCCCGCGCAGGAGCGCTTCCGCGTGCGCGACGGACGGAGGCCCCGCGAACGCAGCCGACGCGCCGCGCGAGGCGGGCACCGTCCTGAGTGCGCGTTCGCGGATCGCGCCGGGCAAGAGCGAAAAGAGGTGCCGGAGCGGCGAGCGCACGACGCGGTCGAGCGACTCCGAGTCGTACGGGTAGCCCTGCAACATCCCCGTCAGGCGCGGCAGCGTGAGGACGAGCGAGGCGCCGATCACGGGCGCGCGGCGCGCGAGCGCGCGCTCGATCGCGACGGCGATCTGCCATCCCTGCGAGGCCGTCGTCTCGAGCAACGAATACGCACCGGCAGCGCGGATCGTCTCCGCGTCGGCGGCACCGACGAGCAGCCCGGGTCCCCCGTGCAGCACCGTCTCCGCTGCGCTGATCGTGACGACGAGATCGGTGTCGACGAGGGCGCGGTGGACGCGAATCTCGCGGCGGCTCTCGGCCGGGACGGCGACGAGCTCGGGCGACGCCGCGTCGTGCACCTCCACCGCACCGCGGAAGCGGCGCGTGAGCGGCGGCGGCACGAGCAGCTCGAGCTCGGCACGCCCCGCGCGTCGCGCGAGCCCGCCCGCGACGAGGATCGTCAGCCGCTCGGAGACGATTCCCGCGCGCTCGAGCGCGTCGACCGTCGCCTCGAGCGCGGCCGGGCGCGGGTCGAGCGGCGTGCTCGGCACCGGCAGGTTGGGCGGCTCGACGACGATCGTCGCGCGCCCGCCGCGCGGCACGAGCGCCTCGAGCGGCTCGCCCGCGAGTGGGAAGCGAAGCGCGTCGCGCACCGCCGCGGCGACGTCGGCGATCGGCTCGCGCGGAGGCGGCGGAGCGAGCACGACGTCGTCGTCGCCGGTGGTGACGATCGCGATCCGCGACCCGGCAAGCAGCGGGACGCGCGTCATGCGACGTAGCGATGCAGGCGCAGGAAGGTCGGGCGGAAGCCGCGCTTCGGCCAGAAGCGCGATGCGAGCAGGTTCGTCATCCGCCAGTCGGTCGTCATCGCCGGATGTCCGTGCTCGTGCGCCCAGGCGAGTACGTGCGCTGTCAGCGCACGCGAGACGCCCCGGCCGCGGAACTCGGACAAGGTCGCCGCGTTCGCGAGGTCGATGCCGTCCCTCGGGACGCGCAGGTCGTGCGGTCGTCGGTACAGGAGGCTGTGGCCGACGACGTGCCCGTCGAGCTCGGCGACGAAGTGCTCGAACTGCTCGTCGTCCCACGTGTCCTTCCAGTCGTCGATGTACTCCTGCTCCGATTGCGTGCGCACGTCGGAGAAGCTCGGCGACGGCACCATCGCCTCCGAGAGCTCGCGGTCCAGTCGCCAGGACGCATCGAGGTCCTCCGCGGTACCACGCCTGATCGTCACGTCGGCGGCAAACGGTTCCGCGCCGGCGGTCTCGCGGATGGCGAGCACGCCCGAGGCGCCGAAGCTGAGGCGGAACCACGCATCGATGAGCGCCGTTTCGTGGGACGGCAGGAAGACGAACTGCGAGCGGTGGCCCGCGTCGACCCATACGCCTGCCGCCGCCGCGTAGAGGTCGCGCGCGCGCTCGGCGTCACCGCGCATCGCATGGCCGCCGATCCCGACCATGAACCCGTGACGCCCGGGGCTGCCGATGACGAACCCGTAATCGGATACGACGCCGCTCGCTCCTTCGGCGGCCCACTCCTTCTCCAGCTGCGCCCTGACGACGTCGGTCGGGAGGAGCGGCTCGACCGCACGGTGCCGCTCGTGCCGCTCCGCGAGCAGCTCTTCCGCGTGGTCGAGATCCGCGTCCGTGAAGCTTCGGATCATGGCGTTCCGACGATAGCCTGGACCCGTGCCGAAGACGGTCGAAGGAACGGAGCTGCAGCTCGACGACGGGCCCGCGCGCGAGTGCGAGCTTTTCCTCGTCGACGGCAACAACCTCGCGTACCGCGCCTATTTCGCGCTGCCGGAGGAGCTCGCGACGAGCGACGGCTTCCCCACGAACGCGCTGCTCGGCTTCACGAACATGCTCTTCAAGCTCCTCACCGACTACAAGCCGAAGGCGGTCGCGGTCGCGTGGGACACGCGGCCGACGGAGCGGCATGCGCTCGCGACGACGCAGGTCTACAAGGAGGGCCGCAAGGAGATGGCCGACCTCCTGCGCGAGCAGTTCCCCTATTTCCGGCCGATCGTCGAGGCGTTCGGCTACCGGAACCTCGAGTTCGAGGGCTGGGAGGCGGACGACGTGATCGCGACCCTCGCGACGCGCGCCGACGAGGCGGGGATCAAGACGTGCGTCGTCTCGACCGATCGCGACGCGTTCCAACTCGTCTCGCCGAACGTCTGCCTGATGATGACGCCGCGCGGCGTGCAGGATCCGCAGGTCTACACACCGGAGCGCGTCGAGGCGCGCTACGGGATCACGCCCGAGCAGATTCCCGACTTCATGGGCCTCAAGGGCGACACCTCCGACAACATCCCGGGCGTCCCCGGAATCGGCGACAAGACCGCCGGTCAGCTCGTCGCGCAGTACGGCTCCGTGGAAGAGGTGATCGCGCACGCCGACGAGCTTTCACCGGCGCGCCGCAAGAACATCCTCGAGTTTGCGGACGTCGCGCGAGAGTCGAAGGAGCTCGCGACGATGCGGCGCGACCTCGACATCGACTGCGACGTGTCCGCGCTCGTCCTCGCGCCGCCCGACCGCTCGCAGCTGCGCGAGATGTTCCGTCGCTTCGAGTTCCGCAACCTGCTCAACCGCATCGACCTCCTCGACGAGGCGGTGCCCGCGGCGGAGCGGCCGGCGGTCGTCGGCGAGGAGGTCGAGTGGCGGGAGGGCATCCTTGCCCCGGCCGACGGCGACGGCTACGCGGCGAGCGACGACCGCGCGGCGGTCGCCGGCGCGGACGGCGTGGTCGTCGTCGGCGCCCTGCCGTCGCGCGTGGACGCACGCGTGATCGCGCACGACGCGAAGTCGCTCCGCGTCCAACCGCTCGAGGACACGATGCTCGCCGCGTACCTGATCGAGCCGGGACGCGCGACGTACGAGCTCGACGACCTCGCGGCCGAGTACGGCGTCGAGGTGATCCCGAACGCTGTGGCCGACGAGGACACGACGGCGCTCGTGAAAGCCGCCGAGACCCCGCGCCGCCTCGCGCCGCGGATGGTCGCTCGGCTGCAGGAACGCGGTGTCGAGCGCCTCTACAGAGAAGTGGAGCTTCCTCTTACTCAGGTCCTCTCGTCGATGGAGGACGCGGGCGTGAAGATCGACACGTATCGCATGGGGGAGATCACCGCGCGCCTCGCCGACCGCCTTGAGGAGCTCGAGACGCGCGTCTTCGAGCTCGCGGGCGAGGAGTTCGTGATCGGCTCGACGCAACAGGTCGCGCGGGTGCTGTTCGAGACGCTCGGGCTGACGCCGGGCCGCAAGGGCAAGACCGGCTACTCGACCGACACGCGCGTCCTCCGCTCGATCCGCCACGAGCACGAGATCGTCGCCGTGATCGAGGAGTGGCGGGAGCTCTCGAAGCTCGTCAACACGTATCTCGGCCCGCTGCCGTCGCTGCTCGGGCCGGACGGACGCCTGCACACGACGATCAACCAGGCCGTCGCGTCGACCGGGCGCCTCTCGACGACGAACCCGAACCTGCAGGCGATCCCGATCCGCACCGAGCTCGGCAAGGAGATCCGCAGCGCCTTCGTGGCAGAGCAGGGCCATCGCCTGATGAGCGCGGACTACTCGCAGATCGAGCTCCGCATCCTCGCGCACGTCAGCGGCGAGCCGAAGCTGCGCGAGGCGTTCGAGCGCGGCGAGGACATCCATGCCGCAACCGCCTCCGAGATGCTCGGCGTCGAGCCGGCAAAGCTGACGTCGGCTCAGCGCAGCGTCGCGAAGATGATCAACTTCGGGATCGTCTACGGGATCAGCGCGTTCGGTCTCAGCGAGAACCTCGAGATCCCGCGCGAAGAGGCGCAGGCGTACATCGACGCGTACCTCGCACGTTTTCCGTACGTCCAGGACTTCATCGAGCGGACGAAGGAGCAGGCTGCGCGCGACGGCTACGTCACCTCGCTGCTCGGGCGCCGCCGGCCGGTGCCGGAGATTCGCGCGTCGAACCGGCAGACGCGCTCGCTCGGCGAGCGGCTCGCGGTCAACTTCGTGATGCAGGGATCGAACGCGGACATCATCAAGGTCGCGATGCTGCGGATCCACGAGCGGCTGCGGGCGGAGGGCCGCGGCGCGCGGCTCGTGCTGCAGGTGCACGACGAGCTGCTGCTCGAGGTTCCGGACGCCGAGGTCGGGCCGGTGCGCGAGCTCGTTCGCGCCGAGATGTGCGGGGCCTACCCGCTCGACCCGCCGCTGGCGGTGGACATCGGCGCCGGCGACGACTGGGCCGAGGCGAAGTCCTAGAGGGGTACGCGTACGGCGCCACGGGATCCAGCGATCACGGCTCCGTAAGCGAACGGAGTCACGCTCTGCGAGAGCGCCCGCGCTGTGCGGGCCCTCGCGCTTTCGCGGCTATACTGACCGACCTTTGGCCATGGCAACCGACGATCTGACGACCATCCAAGAGGCCGAGCCCGGCGTCTGGGTGACCGGTCCCGACGGCGAGCTCGTGCCGGACTACGACTCGACCTTCCCCGAGATCAACGAGGGGCAGGTCGTGCACGGCACCGTCGTGCGCGTGGACAAGGACGAGGTGCTCGTCGACATCGGCTACAAGTCCGAGGGCGTCATCCCGGTCGCCGAGCTGTCGATCCGCCGCTCGGTCAACCCGGCCGACGAGGTCGCGCTCGGCGAGGAGATCGACGCACTCGTGCTGACGAAGGAGGACGCCGAAGGGCGGCTCATCCTCTCGAAGAAGCGCGCCCGCTTCGAGCTCGCGTGGAAGCGCATCGAGGCCGCGGCCGAGTCCGGCGAGCCGGTCGTCGGCAAGGTGATCGAGGTCGTCAAGGGCGGCCTGATCCTCGACCTCGGCGTGCGCGGCTTCCTGCCCGCCTCGCTCGTCGACATCCGCCGCGTGCAGGACCTCGACGAGTTCCTCGGCCAGGAGCTCCGCTGCAAGGTGATCGAGCTCAACCGCTCGCGCAACAACGTCGTCCTCTCGCGCCGCGCGGTGCTCGAGGACGAGCGCAAAGACCAGCGGCAGCGCATCCTCGACCAGCTCAACCCGGGCGACGTCGTCGAGGGGCAGATCTCGAACATCGTCGACTTCGGCGCGTTCGTCGACCTCGACGGGATGGACGGTCTGATTCATATCTCCGAGCTCTCGTGGTCGCACGTCAACCATCCGTCCGAGGTGCTCGAGATCGGGCAGACCGTGCAGGTGAAGGTCCTCGACATCGACCGCGAGCGCCAGCGCATCTCGCTCGGCCTCAAGCAGACGCAGAGCGATCCCTGGCAGCAGGTGCTCGACTCCTACAAGGAAGGCGACATCGTCGACGGCAAGGTGACGAAGGTCGTCACGTTCGGCGCGTTCGTCGAGATCCTCCCGGGTGTCGAAGGCCTTGTGCACATCTCCGAGCTTGCACAGCACCATGTCGAGAACCCGCGCGAGGTCGTGTCGCAGGGTCAGGACGTGAAGGTGCTGATCCTCGAGGTAGACGCCGAGCGCCGCCGCCTGTCGCTCTCGATGAAGCGCGTCGAGGGCGGGCAGCCCGACGCACCGGAGACCGAGGACGAGGGCGCACCGCCGCCCAACCTCGGCCTCTCGGAAGAGGTCTTCGCAGAGGGCTCGACTGCGCCGGCCGACGCGACCGCCGAGGCCGAGGACGTCGAAGCGCCCGCAGACGAAGTCGAAGCCGAAGCGCCCACAGACGACGTCGAAGCGCCCGAAGACGAACCGGCTTGACCTCGCGATCACCGGCTCGATCGGGGCCGGCAAGAGCGAGGCGCTCGCCGCATTCGCACGCCACGGCGCGGCGACGATCTCGAGCGACGCGATCGTCCACGAGCTGATCGAGGAGGATCCGGAGGTCCAGGCCGCGCTGCTCGACCGCTTCGGCACGACGAACCGCGACGAGATCGCGAAGATCGTGTTCGTGAACCGCGACGAGCTCGCCTGGCTCGAGTCGCTCCTGCACCCCCGCGTCGCCGCGCACTACCTCGCGTGGCGCGAGCGGCAGGACGCGCCGCTGGCCGTGACCGAGGTGCCGCTTCTCTACGAGACCGGGGGAGACGAGCGCTTCGACAAGGTCGTCGTGATCACGGCGCCGAAGGGCGTGCGCCAGCAGCGCCGCCCGCCGCTCGTCGGCGACCGCGAGCTGCGGCTGCTCGACGACGACGAGAAGGTGCGCCGCGCCGACTATTCCTTCGTCAACACCGGCTCGCTGGAGGATCTCGACGAGTTCGTCGCGTCGGTCGTGCACGATCTCGTTCGGTGAGACGCCTCGTCGTCGTCGCCGCGGCGGTCGCGGCCGTGCTCGCGTACGTCGTCGCCCGGCCGCCCGACTTCGTCCAGCGGCTCCGCTACCCGCTCCACTACCGCGCGATCGTCGAGGGACACGCGCGCAACTACCGGCTCGACCCGGCGCTCGTCGCCGCGGTCATCTACCAGGAGTCGAAGTTCCGGCCCGATGCCGAGTCGAGCTCGGGCGCGATCGGCCTCATGCAGCTGCTCCCCTCGACGGCGCACGGGATCGCGCTCCACACCGGCGGCTCGCGGTTCCGCACCGCCGATCTGTACGACCCCGAGCTCAACGTCCGCTACGGCTCGTGGTACCTGCGCCATCTGCTCGACAAGTACGGCGGAGAACGGCTCGCGCTCGCCGCCTACAACGCGGGCCAGGACAACGTCGACCGCTGGCGGGCGGCCGGCAAGGGAATCCCGTTTGCCGAGACGCGGGCCTACGTCGCTCGCGTCGAGGACCTGAAACGGCTCTACAGAGCGCTTTACGGCCTGACAGCCGATTGACACTTGACAGACGTCTCAGTGATGTCATAATGACGCCATGCAGACGTCAGAGTTCATCGAGGCCCTCCAGGCCGACCTGCGCGAACTGGCGCAGATCGGCGGCGAGGAGCTCGTCCAGGCGGCCCACCGCCTCGAGGGCGCCGTCAAGCAGTCCGCCACGCTGCGGCTGATCGACGCGCTCACGCAGGTCGCGCTCGACCTTTCCTCACAGCTTCCGAACGGCCACGTCGACGTCCGGCTCGCGGGTCAGGACCCGCAGCTCGTCTACGTCGAGGAAGAGCAGGCCGAGCCGGCGGCCGCGGGAGAGGACGGGCTCGCCGCCCGCATCACGCTCCGCCTGCCCGAGTCGCTGAAGTCGGCGCTCGAGGCCGCGGCGGAGGCGGAAGGCGTCTCCCTCAACACGTGGCTCGTGCGGGCTCTCCAGCGCGCCGTGTCGGGTGGAGGCGGCGGCCGCGCCTACCGGTCGGGCAAGCGCATCACCGGCTTCGCCCAAAGCTGAAAGGAGCAACGAGATGGAGTTCTATCCCTCGATCTTCGGACACATCGAATACCGCGTCGACACGCGGAGCCCGCGCCGGCCGCGGCGGCGGCCGATCCGCGGCGAGAGATGCGGGAGATGAGGCGCGAGACGTTCCACACGCCCGGGCCGCTGACGCTCGACCTGCAGATGCCCGCGGGCGAGATCGACGTCGAGACGGGCGAGGGCGAGGAGACGGTCGTCGAGCTCGACACGTCGAGCAATCGCGACGACGTGCAGCGCGCGATCGACGAGGCGCGCATCGAGCTGCGCCCGCGCGGCGACGGGCACACGCTCGTCGTCGCCGTGCAGCGTCGTGCAAACCGCTTCGGCCTCTCGATCGACCGCGGCGAGATCACGATGCGAATCCGCGCGCCGCACGACGCGAGCGTCGACCTCTCGACCGCCTCGGCCGACGTCGACCTGCAGGGGCGCTTCGGAGCGGTGAAGGCGCAGGTCGCGTCGGGCGACTTCCGCCTCCAGGAGGCGAACGGCCGCGTCGACGTCAAGTCGGCGAGCGGCGACGTCGAGCTCGGCGTCCTCGGCGGCGAGGCCTCCGTCGCGACGGCGTCGGGAGACCTCTCCGTGCGTCTCGTCTCCGGCGACGCGGTGCTCCGCTCGGCGTCCGGCGACGTGGAGGTCGACGAGGCGATGAGCTCGCTCACGGTCCAGACGGCGTCGGGCGACCAGCGGATCGGTTCCGTCACGTCGGGCCGTGTCACGCTTCAGTCCGCCTCGGGCGACCAGCAGGTCGGCGTCCGGCGCGGCTCGCGCGTCCACCTCGACGTCAGGACGATGAGCGGTGACGCGTCGTCCGAGCTCGAGGTCGGAGACGAGCTTCCCGGGGGAGCAGGCCCAACGGTCGAGCTTCGCGCGACGTCGATGAGCGGTGACATCCAGGTCACGCGCGCATGACCGCGGTTCCGGCAGAGCTCGAGAGGCGCGCCGAGCTGCCGGTGCCGCTGCTGCGGCAGCCGCTCTACCGCCGTTTCTGGGCGGGACGGACGATTTCGATCTTCGGCGACCAGGTCAGCGCCCTCGCGATCCCGCTGACCGCGATTCTCGTGCTGCACGCATCGGCGTTCGAAGTGGGACTCCTGACGTCGATGGCCTGGTTGCCGGACCTTCTCCTAGCGTTGCCGGCAGGCGTCTGGATCGACGCGCGTCCGCACCGGCGCGCCGTGATGATCGCAGCCGACCTCCTGCGCGCCGCCGTGCTCGTGACGATCCCCGTCGCGTGGTGGCTCGGCGCGCTCACCGTCTGGCAGCTGCTCCTGGTCACGTTCGTGGCCGGGTCGCTCAAGGTGTTCTTCGACCTCGCGAGCATCTCGTTCACGATCGCGATCGTCCCCCGGTCGCAGTACGCGGAGGGGCAGAGCCGGATGATGACGAGCGCGTCGACTGCGACCGTCGTCGGGCCGAGCATGACCGGCTACCTCGTGCAGGCCGTCGGCGCGCCTGTCGCGCTGCTCGTCGACGCCGCGTCGTTTCTCTGGTCGGCGGTGCTTCTGCGCGCGACGAACGCGAAGGAGCCCGACGTCGAGAAGACCGACGAGCCGCGGCTGAACCGTCTGCGCGCGTCGTTCACGCACGTCCTGCACGACCCACTGCTGCGCGCGAGCCTCGGGTGCACCGGGACGATCAACTTCTTCAACTTCGTGTTGCTCGCGATCTTCGTCCTCTACGCGAGTCGCACGCTCGGGCTCAGCGCGGGCACGATCGGCCTCGTCCTCGGCGCGGGCGCGCTCGGCGGGCTCGTCGGCGCGCTGATCGGCGCGCGCGTCGGGCGGCTGATCGGGATGGGACGCGCGGTTGTGCTGGGCGCGATCTTCTTCCCGAGCATGCTCGTGCTCTTTCCGCTCGCGCACGGACCGCATCTGCTCGCCGCCGGGATGCTCCTCGCGGGCGAGTTCCTCGCGAGCATCGGCGTGATGATCTTCGACATCAACCAGAACACGATCCTCGCGTACCACGTCCCCGAACAGGTACGCAGCCGGGTGTTCGGCGCGTACCGCTTCCTCAACTACGGCACACGCCCGATCGGCGCGCTGCTCGGCGGCATCCTCGGTAGCGCGATCGGGTTGCGCGAGACGATGTGGATCGCGGTGGTCGGAGGCATGCTCGGCGTGCTCTTCCTCGTCCGCTCGCCGCTGCCCGGCGTGCGGGACGCCGCATGAGCCGCGCGGACATCCTCCGGCACGTGCCGCTGCGCGCGCTGCTCGTCGCCGAGGTCGTGTCGACGACCGGTAGCCAGATGACGTGGCTCGCGCTGCCGTGGTTCGTGCTCGTCACGACGCATTCGCCCACCCGGATGACGCTCGTGATGGCTGCCGAGCTGATCGGCTTCGGCGTCACCGGCATTCCGTCCGGCGGCGTGCTGCAGCGGCTCGGGGCGCGCACGACGATGCTCGTCGCGGACGCCGTGCGTGCGCCGCTCATGCTGCTCGTGCCGGTACTGCACTGGACCGGGCACCTGTCCTTCGGCGCGCTTATCGCGCTCGCGTTCCTGCTCGGCAGCTTCGCAGCGCCCTACTTCAGCGCGCAGCGCGTGATCGTGCCGGAGCTCTTCGGCGAGGACGAGACCGTGATCAGCCAGGCGACGGCGCTGACGCAGATCGCGACCCGGACGACGATGCTGCTCGGACCGCCGATCGGCGGCGTCCTGATCGGCGTCTTCGGCGCGTCGAACGTGCTCGTCGTCGACGCTGCGACCTACGTCGTCTCGTTCGTGCTCGTGGCGCTCTTCGTCCCCCGGCGTGAAGGCGCCGCCGCGCAGGACGAGACGTCCCAAGGCGTGCTGGCAGGGCTGCGCTTCCTCTTCCGCGAGCCGCTCCTGCGCGTGTGGATTCCTCTTTTCCTCGTCGGCGACGCCGCGTGGCTCGCGTTCTTCGCCGCGGTTCCGGTGCTCGTCGTCGAGCGATTCGGCGCGGACGCCAGAGTCGCGGGCATCCTCTTCGCCGGCTTTGGCGCGGGTGCCGTGATCGGCAACGTCGTCTCGTTTCGCTTCCTCTCGCAGCGGTTCCAGGGATTGCGGATCGTCGCGGCTTCGGTGCCGTTCCAGGCCGCGCCGCTCTGGCTGCTGTCACTCCACGTCGGCGCGCCGGTGCTCGTCGCGGCCGTCCTCGCGAGCGGCGTCGGCAACGGGATCTGCAATCCGTCGATCCACGCGATCTGGATGCTGCGGCTGCCGCAGGCGGTTCGCGCGAAGGCGGCGACCGCGAGCGGCACGATCTGGGGACTCGGCCAGCCGCTCGGCCTGCTCGTCGCGGGACCGGTGCTGTCCGCCTTCGGCGCGCACCCGGTGCTCGTCGGCTTCGCTGCGGTGCAGTCGTTGGCGATGGCCGGCGTCGCCGTTGCGTCGCTCCGCGCCGCGCGCGATCAGCCCGAGCAGCCGCCGGCGCCGTTGGCAAACGCCGGCAAGCCGCTCAGCTCACTCGCGACTCCAGCTCGTTCGTCTTGTGCGCGAGCGCGGCGAAGCCGGCCTGCAGGAAGTCGTTGACGCCGGCGGCCGCGAGCGACCACGTCAGCAGCCGGCCGAAGCGCGGCGCGAGGATCTGCGTCGTCGCGAGGAGGGCGGCCGCCCACGTCCCGCTGCAGCGGCTGCACGTCACCAGCTCGCCGATCGCCTGGCGGAGATCGCCCGTCTCGAGCGGCTCCTCGCCGCCCTCGTGCGCCTCGCCCTCGACGAACGGCTCGCGGATGAAGCTCGTCACCTCGTCGCGCGCAAGCGTCCGCGCCGCCTTGAACGACGCCGCCGAGAGCACGACGAAGTCGAGCGGCGTCTGGCACGCGGGATTGCGGTCGAAGATCCGCGCGGCGATCCCGGCGAGGCCGAGGCCGCCGACGTACGCGCCCATGATCGCCGCGTAGTACTCGTGCGGCGGGCGCTGGACCGTGGTCGTCACGGCCGGGAGTGTTCCCGGCCGCGGGAATTACAGACTTGCACCTACCCGCGGTTGAACGCCTGCCACGTCGTCTGCGTGCTGCCCGCGCAACCGGCGACCGTGCCGCTGGTCGTGAGCGTTCCGTGGGCGCGTGTCGCCGAGTCGAACGTGCCCGTCATGCTCACCGTGCCGCCGCTCCCACGGGTGAAGGACAGCGTGAAGCCGGTCGCCTTGACCTTGAGCGGCGGACGGAAGTCCTTGCTCGCGAGGTCCCAGTCGGCACAGCCGGCGCCCTGGACGAGGAACGGGATGTCGACGGACTCGATGGCTCCCTCGTCGATCCAGAAGTCGACCATCGTGTCCAGCTCGTCGGCGAGCTCCGGGTCCAGTCCCGGAGGCACGGCGATGTCGCCTTCCCAGTCGCCGTCGAAGCGGGTCGTGCTCGGCGCGGCTGGCTTCGCCGGCTTCTTCGGTTTCTTCGCCGGCGCCTTCGGCTTCGGCTTCGCCGGCGCGGCCGCCGTTCCGCCGCGCGCCGCGCGCCAGCCGGTGGAGATGCTGCCCGGGCACGCGCCGCGCAGCGTCGCCGTGAGCGTTCCCGACGCGAGCGAGGAGCTGACGAAGCGGCCGGAGAGGGTCATCGACGTGTCGGGCGTGCTCAGCGAGATCGCGAAGGAGCTGCCGCTGATCGGCCAAGAGCCGGTTGTGCTCTGGGTCAGCTCGCAGCCGGGGAGGACGAGCGCGAGCTTGAAGCGGGTGATGCGGCCGCTCGCGCTGACGACCAGCGAGATGCCGCGGCCTTGGCCGGTCTTGCCGGCGTACGTACCCGGGGTCGCTCTCGTCCGGTCGGTCGTCGCGGCAGCGGGAAGCGTGAGCGCAAGCGCCCCCGTCACGATGACCGCAGAGGCGGTCAGCCTCGGCCGCATGATCCAAGTATCCGCTCGCCGGAGCGAGTGTCAATCAGTAGTAATTCCGGATGACTAGGCTGAATCCGTGCCGAAGTTCCAGACATCGACGGACTATGCGCCGACGGGTGACCAGCCCCAGGCGATCGCGCAGCTCACCGAGTCGCTCGTCGCCGGCGAGCGCTACCAGACGCTGCTCGGCGCCACCGGCACCGGCAAGACGGCGACGATGGCGTGGATCGTCGAGCAGGTCCAGAAGCCGACGCTCGTCATCGCGCACAACAAGACCCTCGCCGCGCAGCTCTGCAACGAGTTCCGGGAGTTCTTCCCAGGGAACGCCGTCGAGTACTTCGTCTCCTACTACGACTACTACCAGCCCGAGGCGTACGTCCCGCAGGCCGACCTCTACATCGAGAAGGACTCCTCGCAGAACGACGACATCGCGCGCCTGCGCCTGAACGCGACATCTGCGCTGTTCACGCGTCGCGACGTGATCGTTGTCGCGTCGGTCTCGTGCATCTACGGCCTCGGCTCGCCGGAGGAATGGCGCGAGCGGATGATCTACCTGCAGGTCGGGGAGCAGCACGACCGCGACCTCGTCCTCCGCAAGCTGATCGACTCGCAGTACGTGCGCAACGACGCGGTGCTCGGCCGCGGCCGCTTCCGTGTCAAGGGCGACGTCGTCGAGATCCAGCCGGCGAACCAGGAGACCGCGTACCGCCTCTCGTTCTTCGGCGACGAGGTCGAGCAGATCACGCACTTCGATCCGATCACGGGTGAGGTCTACGCGAAGCTCGACAACATCGCGATCTGGCCGGCGACCGAGTACGTCACCTCGACGCCGACGATCGAGCGCGCGGTCGACGAGATCCGGCACGAGCTCGAGGAGCGCGTGAAGGAGCTCGAATCCCAGAACCGGATGCTAGAGGCGCACCGCCTGCGGCAGCGCACGGAGTACGACCTCGAGATGATGAAGGAGCTCGGGTTCTGCAACGGGATCGAGAACTACTCGCGCATCCTCGAAGGACGCGCGCCGGGCACGCATCCGTTCACGCTGCTCGACTACTTCCCCAACGACTTCATGGTCTTCGTCGACGAGTCGCACCAGACGATCCCGCAGATCGGCGGGATGCACGAGGGCGACCGTTCGCGCAAGCAGACGCTCGTCGAGTACGGCTTCCGGCTGCCGTCCGCGCTCGACAACCGGCCGCTGCGCTTCGACGAGTTCCTCGAGAAGGTGCCGCAGCTCATGTTCGTGTCGGCGACGCCGGGGCCGTTCGAGCTGCGCCACTCGACTGTCGTCGCCGAGCAGCTGATCCGGCCGACGTTCCTCGTCGACCCGGAGGTCGACGTGCGGGAGACGCGCAACCAGATCGACGACCTCTTGAACGAGATCCGCCGCCGCGAGGAGGCGGGCGAGCGCGTGCTCGTCACGACGCTGACGAAGAAGATGGCGGAGGACCT